>FWPU01000111.1_pt1 | contig 249104 bp, 220 predicted proteins | sample 2228361 | NCBI WGS metagenome assembly FWPU01 (sample SAMEA103939777, study PRJEB20133) | metagenome
CCATGCGCTTCTCCCTCCAGCACGGAGGGACACCGTCATTTTCCTCCCCCTTGGTGGGGGAGGATCAAGGTGGGGGGTAAAAAGCACTCTTTTCCCCCTCCTCCCAGCCTTCTCCCAGCAGAGGAGAAGGGAAAGGTGTCCGCCCCTGAACCCTTCGATGGGGGAGGGAAGGGTGGGGGTGCAGCCAGAAACGGCTCTTGGCAGTTACCTCGGCTCCTCCATCCCAACCTTCCCCACCTGGGGGAAGGGGTAGGTAATACTTGACCGATATTCTAAGAGCTATCTCTTGAAGCCTCTGCAATATTATGACTTATGACTAACCCTCTGTTATCATGCTGGTTATTGGTGAGTATAGCCCATCCTACTCAGCTTTCAACTCTTTATAATCATAGGTCACATATTGGTCGATGTGGGTCAGGTACAGACCTGCTTCGACCACCGACTGTCCGGTAATCCTCTGCCAGGCCTCCACATAATTTCGGATTTGCGGACGATAATACTCTAATAAGTAGCGGAGAGCGCCTGCTGACCTTGCATCCGTTTTATAATCGACGATCACCCAGCCAGCCGCTTCGAGAAAAATCAGATCAATAATCCCCCTCTGCACTGCAGGCAAAGGTGTTGCGGTAACCAGAGTTTGGAAAGGGACCTCGACCAATCGACGTGGACTGGCCAGGGCTCTCTGCCAGATCTGGGATTGCATGACCGATTGCACCGTTGCTACCGCTGCTTCAGCCAGACTTTTATCCATTTCCTGGTTCTCTAAAATCGAACGGGCTAACGAGGCAATATCCATGGCAGGATTGGTCATCACTGTCTGCAGAAGGAGATGGATAACCGTACCCCATTCGAGACCATGTTCGCGAAGAACGTGCTCAAGTTTCCCTGGAGTCATCGAGAGATCTTTTGCTCGCATAATATGGTAGCTCGGTTGTAATAACCTGGTCCAGCGCTGGTGGATATCCTGCCGGGCAGTCATCACCTCGTTGGGAGTTACCGCAATAGGAAAGGTCACGCTCAGTTGCTGCGGGAGAGATTCAGCTAAGGCTGGACAGCTCTGCAGCGATTCAGCAAAAAACTCCCAGGGATTCCGGTCATTTCTATGCGCTCGTTGAGCAATAATCAATTGTGTGCCAGCTCGAGTAGCCGCAACATAAAGCAGACGCTGGTTTTCCGCGTCTTGAAAAGCCCGTTCTCTAGCGGCGAGCGTCTCCCATTCCGGTGGTTTAGCTATCCACCCCCTTTTTCTCCAATTCCCCGATTCTGTATAGACGGTGAGATACCCTCGTACCCGAGCACCAGAGCGCTCAATATACAGATCGACCTCATGGTTTGACTCGCCCGAAGGATCAGCGAGAAAAACTACCGGAGCTTCTAAGCCTTTTACCTTATGTAAATTCATGACCCGGACAACAGAATGTCCCTGTATGCGCACTGCAATACCATCTTTCTCCTCTTCATGAATCAGTTGATCTAAATATTCTATGATCTCCGCATTAGCCCAGCGATCTACCTGCACAGCGCGGAGCAGCTCCAGAGCTTTGGCAAAACTCCCTGCCCGTATATTCCCTCCTGGTGCAGCGCAGGCAAAAGCCAGAAGTCCCAAATCCGCTGCAATACGTTCGATAGCTACTGCTGCAGGAAGGACACCCAGCCAGTGCGCATAGCGATTGAGTCGAGCAAAAGCATCTGTAAAAGCCTCTGCATCAGCAGGATGAAGACCCTCTGGTATCCTGGCCCGAAAAGTAAACTCACCTCCAGCCCGTTTGAAGGCATACAAGGCAGCATCGCTGATGCCAAAAAGCGCGCTCCGGAGGACTGCTACCAGCGCTACCGGGTTATCCGGCTGGATAACGGCTAATAAACAGCGGTATAACAACGATAACTCCTGTACCTGACTCAACGCACTCCCACCGGTCACCTCATGCGGGATACCATACTCCTGCAGTTTCCGGGCATAGACCGGAAGACGTTTCTTGGTACGAGTAACTATCAAGAAATCCCCTGGAGTAGCTCTGGGATCGATACCATCTGTTATCTCTCGTCTGGTACGGGGAATGGTCATGCCCGTATCCAGCACTTTTCGGATGGTTCGGGCGATTCGCTCAGCCTCGTATTCTGCTATCGCCTCCTGATTCTTGAAATCCTCTGGCACCTCTAATCTATAGACACCAACCAGCTCACCAGACTTGCCCTCTTGACGACCGGGAAGAAGGGGTACATGCGAGGGGGAATAGAGGGTAGCACTGGAGGGAAAGGCTTTGGCGAATACCCCATTGATCCACTCCACTACTGGTGAACTGGTACGAAAATTGGCGGAGAGTGATACGACCGTTCCACCACTCCGCTCTATGATCTCTTTGACCTGATTATAGGTCACGATATCTGCCCGACGAAAACGATAGATGGACTGCTTTGGGTCACCCACCACAAAGAGGGAACCGGGTACTGGACGGCATTGTCGCCACTCTGGCTCGGCAGGATCATCTGCAGTAAGCAACAGCATGACTTCGGCCTGAATAGGATCGGTATCTTGAAATTCATCGATAAGGATATGACTGAACTGACGACGAAAATAGGCTCGGATTGGTGGTGAATTGCGAAGCAATTCCGCAGCTCGTATAAGGAGATCTTGATAGTTGAGCACTCCAGCGTTTCGACGTAATCGATCATACACCTGCTGAGCGGATTTTAGCACTTGCAAGATGGGGGCATAACGATATTCCTGCCATCGTGTTACCAGAGGCTGGACGATGTTTTGGGTGAAGGTATTCCATCGCTCATGTTCTGCCTTGGCTTGCTGTGAACCTTCAGGCCAATTCCGCAGCACAATTTTAACCGGAGTAAAGTGCTCGAAAATTTCCATTAGTCGGGCTGGTTTGTGAAGGTCTGTCTGGCGGTGCCTTACCATTCTTGGAATGAGACGATACTTGGGGATTAATTCATCATGCCCCGGATCTTCGGGGAGTATGGATGCAAGAGACTCCATATGCTGGACATAAGTCTGCAAGGCTGTAATGGCTGGTTGTAAAGCAGGCAGGGAAATGGGTGGGGCAGGCCATTCCTCTACATCTGGATAATCAGCAAACCGCAGAAACGTTTTTTGCAATTGGTCAATAGAGAGGCCGAGTTCATCCAGTTCATGCAGGAGAGGATCGTCTTGAGCATACAATGTGGCCACAAAAGTTTCCCACGCCTGTTGTCGAAGGTGCTCATCAATCACCTCATCAATCTCCCGAAATGTAATATCTACCCCAGCCTCTACCGGTCGTTCACGGAGCAACCGAGCACAAAAAGAGTGAATGGTGCCGATAAAACAGCGTTCAATATGGGTCAAAGCCTCTCCCAAGCGGGTTTGAGGTAACCCAGTAGTCTCTCGCACTCCCATTTCCAGAGCAATCTGGAACTGGCTACGAAGTTCTGCAGCAGCTTTACGGGTGAAAGTAACCGCTGCCAGTGTCTGGATGGAACACCGCCCTTCGGTTAGCAGGGCTACCATACGTTCAATAAGGCAGGTCGTTTTTCCAGTACCGGCTGCGGCCTCGACGAGGATAGTCGTATCCAGATCCTGGAGAATCTTCGACCGTTGTTCTTGATCTGGTGGAGGGGATTGATCACCTGGCATAGCCTCGCAATTCCCGAAATGGTTGCAAATGCTCATTGGCAAGGTCAGCGAGTTTTTTCTGACTGGCCATCGCTGTAGCTTCGAGATCATGACAGATCATTTGAAACTCACAGAATAGGCAATCTTCTGTATGCTTATCCGTCGCCAGAAAAGCTCCATTCGCTATGATCTGACACAGATTTTTGAGCAGAGGGTCCCCAGCGCTGAGTTGGCTCAAGTTCCAGGTAAGACGTTCACCATGACCCCTTCTTCCTGGGAAAAAGTATCCAAACTGTACAGGAGTTGCAGCCAGAGAAGGTGATAGGCGTGAACGACTCTCTACAAGTTTTAAAGAGAGGATATGCTGAACCTCTCGTCCGGCACGGAATGGATCTTTCCTGATCTGTTTATACTTATAGAGACTCCCCGTTTTGTAATCCCACAGTGCAACTCGTTTCTCTGATAGGTCACCACAGTAGTCCATCCGGTCAATTCGTCCACGTATACGAATCTGGCTACCATCCGGAAGTTGGATGGACAGAGGGTGTGATGTATCGAGCGGCGTACCTTCATCTTCCACCGCCACTCCAAAAGAAACTCCAAGGTAAGCTGGCTGGCTGTTTTGGCCATGTCGCTCTTCTTCCAGCAAAAAGATGCGAACGATTTCCTGGAGTTCTCGGTACTGCTGGTGGAAGACGCTGGTATAAGGAGGAGGAAAGTGCAACTGATACCGGGTAATGTGCTCGTCCAGAATGGTCAAGAGGTGCTGTTCGTCACGGGTATAGAGCGGTGGCCATCGGTTCTGTCTGAGCAATTCGTTCATGAACTGTCGAAAAACGGCATGCAGCAAAGCTCCCATCTGTTTTGAATCTAGCCAGCGGGTAGGGTCGATGGTCAGTTCGTCAGGAGCAGATAGGGCTAATACATATCGGAAAAAATAGGCCAGAGGGCAGCGTCCGACCGTTTCTAACGCTCTGGCAGAGAGTACCGTACCCTGCGCTGTCCGCGGATCGAGATCCAGACCGGCAAGTGGAACAAACCCGTCATACGTCGTAAATGCCGTACCGGCTCGTTGAGCTATAGCATGATATCCCCGGCCGAGATGAGGAAAACAGTGCGTCACCAGCCCAATTGGATCGGCTATTCCTTCAGTTCCACTCAGACGCCATAACCACCAGTCGGTTTCATCGAGACAATAGGCTGGATTAGCGGGAGCAAAGGAAGCTGGAGCAGGCAGCCAGCACATCAGATCTCGGTGATGCCCTTCGTGATTACCAGAGAGGAGACGATAGGCATTGAGGATCACCGAACTGGGAAACATTTCCCGGTCATCGCGGAGATTCCAGCAGGAAAAACCAAGTATTATCGTACCCCGAAGACGGCAGAGCAGTCTGGTAAAGTGCAAGAATTTCTCTTCAATCTGGCGAGAAGCGGTGGGAAGTTGTGGGGAGAGCACCTCTCGTTCACTATCCAGCAGGAGAGGGTCCTGCAGGTTTGCTCCTGGGAAACGACCGTCATCCAATCCCACAATAAACGTATGTTGACGTCCTGAATGTCCCCCAGCAAAGAGACTGGCTACATGGAGATGACCCTGTTGAGGACCGCTATTTAGCACATGTACCTGTGCTGATAAAGCGGTGAACCATTCCCAGATATCGAAGTTTCGGTCTTCCTCGAGGAGTTCTGCCCAGGGCAGGATATCGGTAATGATCTGTATGAAGTGTTGACGAGTATGATTATCCAGCTCATTTATACTTCGTGCAAATTGTTGCAGAAATGTACGGGTAGAGGTTAAAATACTCGTCGCACTGGCTCCTGGTTCAGGAGAGATATGCAGCAAAGTTTCCACAATCTGGTAAAGGATTCGCAATCCATCCAGTTGTCGTCGGCTTCGATCTAGCCAATCGGGAATCAGCTCTCCTTCTTCGTCCAGAACTGATTCTCCTTGTTCAATACGTCGTTCTAGGGCATGAATATGAGAAGCCAACTGAGAGAGATAACGGTTTCGGTCCTGTCCAATGCGCACCGAGCGGAGTAAACTGGCGAGGGTCGATGAGCTCAAGATATCCTGAGAACCCTCTGGAATCTCCAGTAGTCCATCCTGAAACATCTGTACCAGGGTCCACTGAGGATACCCATCACGAATCCAGGAAATCCAGGCAGTCAGGGCTCGACCTGGTCGAGCATAACGCGCAGGAATCCCTTCTGCAAAGGTAACCGGGAACCTGGATTGCTGCCCGGTCATTTCTATTGAGAGTTGCTCAGTTACTTCATAGATTAATGGAAGATAAGTCTCTGTATCCGTATAGAGAAGTTCTACCTCATCCAGTGGATACCCATAGGCTAGACATTGGCGGAATACTTCCCGTACCTCATTGGCTTCTCCGATTGCCGAAAAGATCCGTGCTGTTCCGTCTTGAGTGGCGAGCGGAGCCTCTTGCGGGGTCAGTAACCAGCGCAAGAGCCTGGCATCTGTCTCCTGTTCTGTCTGCTCGCGGACACTGGGTATTCGGTCTCTTTCTGCTCCAGTAGCTCTATTCACCTTCCCCTCTGCTGAAGCAGAAATATTCGCTGGTTGATCCACCGGCAAAATCAGAAGCTTCTCGGCTGGAAGCGTAGCCAGCAACTCTCTCTCCAGTTTGTTCTGTTCCATATCCTCTGGAACGAGTACGAGAATGTGCTCAAAAGAGAGGGTATCTCTTTCCACCTTTGCTTTCTGAAGTTGCGCTTTAGCTATACGTAGCGCTTCCGCATAGTCCACCAGCCGATGAGTGTGGAGGAGAGAGAGATAGTTCTCCAGCAGAAGGATCAAGTCTGCACCCTTAGCCGGGACCTCAAAACTCTCTGGGCAGAGTTGTGCGGCCTCCAGACCAGCTACCCGGAGTGTTTTCAGGGTAGAATAGATCGTCTGGAATACGCTAAAACTTGGTGCCAATTTCGAAAAATATTCTGTCTCTTTGTCTCCTACCAGAGGCCAGAGGTGACCGGTCAACAGCACCCCGATCTGGTCCGACATCAGCGTTACCCCTCGTCTGGCCAGCTCTGGTCCAGCGAGTTCTAGCGTCATCCCCTTGAGCGTCTTGACCCGAACATTGAGCACCGCCTGTCCCTGTCGAGTCAGCCCATCCAACCATTGATTCCCTGCGCGCAAGGAGGGAGCAATAAGCCACTTTTCTTCCAGAAGATAGGTGTGACAGATCCGTCTGAGCGCCTGGACAAAACGGTTCATGGGAAGTATCCTTCAAGCTGGATACCGGACAAATCCAAGAATTTCTTCTCACATTTTGCCCCTTCCTCATTCTGAGTTCAAGTGCAAATTTTTCAGGGGATTCACAAGTATCTTCTCTTTGTCCGGGGAAACAGATACTCCGGAAACGAGAGCTTGACTAGGCCAGAGCAATCTGGTACATTGACAACGGCAAACGAAAGAATAGTTTGTTGTGCCAAAATCGTAATCCCCTATTGTGTTTTCAGACAGCATGGCAAGCCGTGCGAACAAAACCTCTCGAAGCCTCACGTGCCCCCGTAGCTCAGTCGGATAGAGCAAGGGATTCCTAATCCCTGGGTCGCAGGTTCAATTCCTGTCGGGGGTACCAGTCTTCTTTTAACGGGTTCGAGGAATCTTTTCCTCTTGGAAAAGAAATATCCCAGATCAATGCCTCCATAGTTTACCCTCTACTTTATTTTTATAATCAATCCCGGTTGCTCAAAGCGGGTCATTATGTTATGGTGAAGAGCATGAAATGGGAAGACTAATACGGAGTGGGGGGGTATGAAGTCCAGGGATCAACGCATACTTAGTACAAAAAAGATTCCTCTAATCGTCTTACTGATCCTTTGTCTCGGTTGGACTGCTCCACAGAGTACGGCCGGGTATCCATTGGCTGCCCAAGAACCCATTCTTCGCCTGCAGGAAGCCATCCGCCGTATCAGTGCAACCCCTTGTCTGCGGGAAGGCTCTGTGGGCCTCAAAGTGATTTCTCTCTCGTATGGAGAAACTCTGGTAGCACTCAATGCAGAGCAACAGTTTATCCCGGCTTCGAATGTCAAACTCTTCACCGCAGCAGCAGCATTGGAGAAGCTTCATCCCGACTATACATTTTTGACTCAGCTCTTGACAGAGGGAAAACGGAAAGAAGAAACGTTAGAAGGGAATTTGTATGTGAAGGGTTTTGGCGATCCTCTCCTGGTATCTGAAGAACTCTGGATAATGGCCGAAGAACTCTGGAACACAGGGATTCGTATTGTAGAAGGAGATATTGTGGGCGATGATAGCTTCTTTGCTGGCCCAGAACGGGGGACAGGCTGGTCTGATCCTACCAGTCCCCGTGCCTACAATGCAAAGAGTGGGGCTCTTTCTCTCAATTTTAATACTATCGCTGTACAGATAAGCCCTGGACACCGTACCGGTGCTCCCGTGCAGATAGCGCTTTCTCCTCCTACCAGCTATATCTCACTCACCAATCGAGCGAAAACGACAGCGGGACGTGCTACTGCCCTGACCGTAGAACGGATTGCCCTGAAAAACGGAGATCGGATTGTGGTTTCTGGAATACTAGGAGTAGAGGCTAGTCCTCAAACCTTTTATCGTAATATCTCGCATCCAGCTCTCTTTACCACTACTGTGCTTCGAGAATTCCTGGAGCGATACGGTATTCGGATTAGGGGAAAAGTTCGCGAAGGAGAGACCCCCCCACACGCTTCTCTTGTAGTCACCCATCGCTCGAAACCCTTATCCCAAATCCTCCTCGGCCTCAACAAATTCAGCAACAATTTTATCGCCGAACAAATTCTTAAAACCCTGGGGGCAGAGGAAAAAGGTCCACCAGGTTCGTTTGAAAAGGGGCTCATTGTGGTCGAGGAGACTCTGGCCACACTTGGCCTCGCTCGAGGCACTTATACCCTTAAGGATGGGTCGGGACTCTCCCGGTTCAATCGCATCACTCCAAGCCAAATGGTCTCCTTGTTAGAGACGATGTATCACCGGTTTTCAGGAGGTGCAGAATATATTGCCTCTTTGGCTATTATGGGAGTAGATGGTTCTGTAGCGGATCGTCTGCAACAAACTCCGGCGCAACGGAGAATGCGGGTAAAAACTGGATCGCTTTCTGGAGTCAACGCGTTGTCGGGATATGTAGAGACTGTAGAGGGAGAAATCCTGGCCTTTGCTCTCTTTATGAATCAGTTCTCCTGTGGATTCTATGATGCGCAGGCTCTGCAAGATCAGATTGCTTTACTCCTGGTAAACTTCTCACGCCATTCTTAAGCGTTTATAATCGCTGGAGAGAGCGGACGAGACTGAAGATTTTCCTTCCGCTTTCTGAGCAGGAAAATCGTGTTTGTTCGATGGTTCGAGAGGAGGAATCTCCATGCAAGCTAGTTTTCAGGGGAAACGTTGGGTGATCTTTCCTTCAGTTCCTCACCTTCAACAGAATCTTGCCCGGACCTGCAATATTCCTCCTCTGCTTGCCCAACTCTGTATCAATCGGGGACTCACCACCAAGGCACAACTCCGTGCTCTCCTCAAGGCTTCCCTTGCTGACCTCCATAATCCTTATACCCTGCTGGATATGGATCGAGCCGTAGAGCGTATCGTTCGTGCTTTGCGGAATAAGGAGAAAATAACCATATATGGTGATTATGATGTGGATGGAGTTACGGCAACTGCTCTCCTGCTCTGGTTCTTTCGGGAGCTTGGTGTAGAGCTCCCCTATTATCTCCCACACCGGGAACGAGAGGGATATGGATTAAATGCGGAAGCCATCCAGCACATTCATTCCGAAGGGACCACGTTGTTGCTCACGGTAGATTGTGGGATCAGCGCCCTTCGTGAAGTCTGCTTAGCTCGTGAGCTAGGCATGGATGTGATTATCACTGACCATCATCAATGTCCACCAGAACTCCCCGAAGCTTTCGCAATCCTGAACCCCCATCGCCCTGGATGTCCGTATCCAGATAAGGTGCTGTGTGGAGTGGGGATCGCTTTTAAATTGGTAACCGCTCTGCGGGCCCGTCTGCGTCAGGAAAAGGGGTGGAAAGAGAAACTCCCTAACCTCAAAAGGCATCTTGATCTGGTCGCGTTAGGCACGATTGCGGATATTGTCCCTTTGACCGAGGAAAATCATATCTTAGCCAGACAGGGGCTGGAAGAACTTACCCGTACAGCTAAAGTCGGATTGCAAGCCTTAAAAAGAGTAGCTGGCCTTGAACACAAACCTATAACCGCTATGCAAGTCAGTTTCGGACTTGCGCCGCGCCTGAATGCTGCCGGGAGAATGGAAACGGCCCATGAAGCCGTAGAATTACTCGTTACCGAGAATCCTCAACACGCCTGGGAACTGGCCCAGAGGCTTGAGCGAACGAATAGAAGACGGCAGACGATTCAGGAGCACATCTTGCAGGAAGCCAAAAAAGCGCTGGACTCAGATCACTCCTTTGCCCAGGAACCGGCCATTGTGCTGGCAAAGGAAGGCTGGCATCCCGGTGTCATTGGTATTGTGGCAGCAAAGCTCGTCGAAGAATATGCTAAACCTGCTATTTTGATTAGCCTGCAGGGGGATGTAGGCAAAGGCTCGGGGCGGAGTATTCCTCCCCTGCATCTTTATCAGGGGCTTTCTGCCTGTCAGGAGTTACTCAGTGCTTTTGGTGGACATAAAGCAGCGGCTGGTTTGACCATCGATCGGCGGCATATCGAGGCTTTTCGGACACAGTTCAATCAGGTAGTTTGTGCACAGATTGGTACAGAAGACTTTCGGCCTATTCTCCATATCGACGCGGAAATCACCCTGGCCGACCTCACCAGACCAGTGCTTGAAATGTTTAAACTCCTGGAGCCATTTGGCGAGGCGAATCCTCCCCCTATCCTGGTTGCACACGACCTGGAAACTACTAGAGTACAAGCGTTGGGACGAGAGCGCAACCACGTGCGTCTTACGGTACGTCAACAATCCATAACTTTTCAAACCATTGGCTTTCGGCTAGCGCACTTGCTTCCAGAGATCCAGCAAGCAAAGCGCCTTGCCCTGGCTTTTACTCCTCAGCTTCATCGCTGGAATGGTCGAGAAGAGATTCAACTGCTGGTTCATGATATTCAACGCTATGAACCTGACACTTAACTGGGAGAAGAGCTTCTCAATAGCAACTTCATTTTGGTATATGTATTTTCCCTTTGACAAAATTTCTTTATGCGCTATAATTAATAACAATTATCCTTAATTACCACAGAAATGAGCGGGTGTAGCTCAGTTGGCTAGAGCGCAACCTTGCCAAGGTTGATGTCGAGGGTTCGAGTCCCTTCACCCGCTCCAGACCCTCTTCCTTCTTGCAGAGACATTCTTTCCGATGCTTGCTTTTCGATAAATTTCTCGTATCCTGTATAAAGGATGAAACGAATAAAACACTCTACAGAGTGAGAGTGTGTATTTTTTTAGCAACGCGGGTAGGAGAAAGAAATCCATGTGGACACCGCGCAACCGAAAATGGGAAAGGCGAGATAAGATATCCTGGTCTTCCACCCCTGTAAAACCCAGATGTCGGTGGTTGAGACGACTCATGTGGGGAATAGGTGGTGTTTTCCTTTGCGGGATAACTTTTCTCGTGACCTTTGGCTTTCTTCTTTATCAACATTATATAAGTGGTCTTCCAGACATTGAAATGCTCAAAACATACCAGCCAAGCCTCATCAGTAAGGTCTATACCGATAGAGGGGAACTCCTTACCGAATTCTTTGTGGAAAAACGGATCCTGGTCCCCCTGAGTCAAATCCCTCCTGCGTTGAAAGCAGCAACTATTGCCGTAGAGGATGCCAGGTTTTATGAACACACCGGGATTGATATATGGGGTATTTTACGCGCTGCCTGGATGAATCTGCAGGCTGGTGAAGTGATACAAGGGGGAAGCACTATTACCCAACAGTTGACCAAAACCCTGCTCCTCTCCCCGCAGCGGACCATGGAAAGAAAGATTCAGGAGGCGATTCTTGCCCAGAGAATCGAACATACTTTGAGTAAAGATGAAATTCTGGAACTCTATCTCAACCAGATTTATTATGGCCACGGCGCTTATGGGGTAGAGGCAGCCGCTAATACCTATTTTGGAAAGCATGTAACTGACCTGACATTAGCCGAAGCAGCGACTCTTGCTGGACTCCCTCGGGCTCCCGCTAATTATTCGCCCTATCTTGCTCCGCAAAAAGCTTTACAACGTCGGAAACATGTCTTGCATCGGATGGTCGAAAACAATTTTATTACCCCCGAAGAAGCTGAACAGGCTGCCGCTGAGCCGTTACAACTGCGGGTTCGACAAGAAAAGGCAGTAGAAGCCCCTTATTTTGTGGAACAGGTACGGCAATATGTCGAAGAACGCTACAGTAGTACCGACCTGTACCGGGGAGGATTACGGATTTACACGACCCTGAATCGCGAGTTCCAGCGATTTGCCGAGGAAGCGATACGCAAGGGAGTAATAGCGCTAGATAAACGACGAGGGTATCGTGGTCCTCTGTCACATATCTCTTCGCTCCCAACGATTGATTGGCAACAAATCGAGGTTCTCCCCTGGCCAGCAGGTCTTGAACAACCACAACGCGAAGGTCAAATCCTTAAGGGTGTAGTGATCAAAATAGCAAAAGACACGGTGAGAGTTCGTTTGCCCGGGGAAATGGAAGGGATGATCCCTTTGAAAGAGATGGCGTGGGCTGCCAAACCAAATCCACAGGCTGATGGCCTCTACAGACGGATCAGTCGCCCTGATCAAGCGCTTACGGTAGGAGATGTGGTAGCAGTTAGTATTCTTAAACTTCCGGAGAAACCTGATGAACCTTTTCTGCTCTCTTTAGAGCAAGAACCAATTGTCCAGGGGGCTTTAGTTTGTCTGGAAGTCTCTACCGGAGCAGTAAAGGCCCTGGTTGGAGGATATGACTTTGGTAAAAGCCAGTTCAATCGTGCTGTACAGGCAGTGAGACAACCAGGTTCAGCTTTTAAACCTTTGATTTATGCAACAGCATTAACCAAAGGATTCACGCCCGCCAGTATAATCGTGGATGCACCGTTTGCTATCCCTGATCGACCGGGGAACATCTGGAAACCAATGAATTTCGACCGACAATTCCATGGGCCCACCACCCTGCGGACTGGATTGACTCACTCACGTAATATCGTGGCCATCAAATTGCTGCAGGCCATAGGACCGCAATCGGTCATTGAATTAGCCCAACAATTAGGTATCCAGAGTCCGCTCTATCCATCACTGGCCCTTGCCTTAGGCTCTTCTGGAGTTACTCCGCTGGAATTGACCACTGCCTATAATGTCTTTGCTAATCGGGGTGTGCGTATGGAGCCCTTTTTGATTCGCAAGATTACCGATCGCTATGGAAATGTGCTCGAGGAGACTCACCCCATTGGAGAACCGGTTCTCAGTCCACAGGTGGCTTATCTCATGACCAGCATGCTGCAGAGTGTGGTTCAGTCGGGGACTGGTCAACGGGTGAAGGCGTTACAGCGTCCGGTAGCAGGAAAAACTGGTACGACCAACGATTTTATCGATGCCTGGTTTGTCGGCTATACCCCCTCCTATACCACAGGGGTTTGGGTTGGCCTCGATAACGTGGAATCGCTCGGCAATAAAGAAACCGGCTCTCGAGCTGCTATTCCTATCTGGCTTGAGTTTATGCAACAAGCCCTGGAAGGGAAGCCCGTCGAGGAATTCGAAAAACCAGCAGAGGGCCTGGTTACGGTCCGTATTAACCCAGAAACTGGATCACAAGCTCTTCCGGAAGAGGAGAACGCCATCACCGAGATCTTTCTTGCCGGGACCGAACCGGGGGGACAACAACAAACCGTTTCTGCGAAAAGGGAACAGGGAGGAGATGTGAAAGAGTTGTTTCGTAAAGAACTCCGGTAAGGGACCTTGTCAGTTGATCTGAATAATACGTCCCCCTCTCACCGAGAGAATAAAGAGTTTTTTCTCCGCATCTCCAGAGGGCAAAAAGGTGAGCTCGCCAGAGACACCAGGGAAATTATGGGTAAGTACGAGCGCTTTCTGTACTTCATCCCGTGTCTCCGCCCCTTGCTGCAGGATATTCAGGAGTAAGAGCGCTGCATCGTAGGCCTGAGCAGCCAGAAAATCCGGTTCACGATTAAAGGTGGAGCGAAAATTACGGACAAACTCCTGGACATGGGGATAGGGGGACTCAGGGAAAAATCCATCTACAAATATGGAACCCTCAACGAAATCTCTACCGGCTTGAATCAGGCGTGGGTCATTCCATCCATTTGCTCCTAATAACTGTATATTATTGATGTTATAGAAACGGAGACTGGAAGTAATCAGGCCTACCATTTTATAGTAGTCTGGAATAAAGAGCGCTTCGTACGGGTATTGAGGCTCAGTGATCCCTTGTCGTTGAAGCTCTTCATCAGATGCTCCTCCCAATTCCTGCATTTGTTTGGTAAAATTCGTCGTACCCAAAGGGTAAGAAACCTCGGAGACTATGGCGCCCCCGAGTTCAGTAACAAATTGTCTGAAAAGGCGTTGTAAGTCCCGTCCATATGCATCATCTGGATAGAGGATGGCAAACCGAGAGAGACCTAACTCCTGAATGCTATATTCGGCGATAGCTCGCGCTTGCAACCTATTCGTAAATCCATTCCGGAAGACATAGGGACTTGCAGAAGGAAAATCGCCATCGGGGGCAAAAGGGGTTATCAGAGGGACACGGAATTTATCCGCAACCGGTGTGGCTGCTTCTGCCTCCGGTACAGAAAGAGGACCAATCACTGCAATAACTTGCTCATTTGTGATCAGTTCTTCAAGTAATTCGGCTGTGCGTTGTGGGTTTCCAGTCGTATCACGAGTAACCAGTTGCAGGGTTACATTTCCTGGCAACGCTCCGGCGGTGCTCAACGCTAGCTGAATACCCCGCCAGGCACTTTGTCCAGCAAACGATCCTTCTCCACTTAACGGGAGAAGAACTCCTATTTTATTTTTATCGACCAGTAAGGCCTGTACTTCGGTAAGCTGCTGGAGCAGAGTGCGTACTTGAGTGGTCTGCTCCTGCTGGGGGAATTGGGTTATCAATTCCTGCAGATAGTGCTGGGCTAAAGAGTATTGTTTTTTCTGATAAGCATGTTCGGCTAAAAGTAACAGAACTCGGTCGAAACCAGGTGTATCCGCATACCGCCGTTTGACTCCTTCCCAATCGGATGGGGTTAATTGCTCTTCGATAATCTGAGCAAAAAGCGCCTCGCCCTTTTGTTGATATTCCGCCTGATCTGTGGTGAAGAGGAGTTGAGAAACCTGTTCCAGGGCTAAGAAAGGTTTGCCTTCTTTGATATAGTTCAGGGCTATGCTATAACGAATTTCCGCCTGCTTTTCGGGATCAACCGTAGAAAGAAATAGTTGTTGTAAGAGTTTCCTTGAGGTTTCATATTGGCCGGTATGGTAGTAATTGAGAGCAAGCAGCAAGGCTACCTGATCCCGAAAAGCAGAATCCGGAAATGTGCGCTGAAATGTGGTTAACACCTCAAGAGATTGCTCGTATTTTCCCTGCCGATAGAGCAGTTCACCAATCCGAAATTGCGCTTGCTCTGTATAAGGAGAAGCAGCATAGGTTAAAAGAAAGAGCTGGAATAGTTCTAGAGCTTTGGTATATTCTCCCCGTTGATAGAACTGTTCCGCTCGCTGAAAATCACGCTCCATGAGTTGCGCACGGAGTTGGATCGGCGGCTTTTCACTCTGAGGAGTTTGAGGGAAAGGGAGTCGTCTTTTGGTGGCACACTGAGCGAGAAAAATTACCAGGAGGGTACAGGAGAAGATGAGGAGAAAATAGTGAAATACCTTACTTCCTCTTCTTGGCTGCAGGGTGACCTTCTGTGCTCCGGTATCGAATGAATTCAGGTGTAATCCTCCATTCCTTGTGCCGATATAAATTGCCGATACGGCTTGCTCGCGGGGATAAGATTATTACTGTCCGTCCCTTCTCTCGCAAAGGAGAGAAGGGACTCTTCCTTTCTTACTTTTGAGGTTTGTTCTTCTCTCTATCGGCTACTCACCTTCCGTTTCTTATTCTATCACCTCTAAAACTTGTCTCTTCTCCTTCTGTGCTCGAGTAGCATTGAGAATAGTACGCATAGCGGTGATAGTGCGTCCATTCTTCCCAATAACTTTCCCAATATCTTCCTTGGCCACTCGAAGCTCAAGGACAATAGAATTTTCACCCTCTACTCCGGTTACTTGCACCAGTTCAGGCCTATCCACAATGGCTTTCGCAATTTGCTCAATCAGCTCTTTCATGCTGTTCACCTCAATGTTCAGCGCTCCGATCCTCTCTCGCTCTTTCCAAAGAAAGAGATACCCCTCTGGGAATGAGGCCTAGGTATGTCCACGTTTCACCACATTTGCTGCTTGTAGTCCTTTAGGGCCTTCGACAATATCAAACTCTACCTCTTGGCCTTCACTGAGTGATTTAAACTTCTCCTGGCCTTGAATGGCTGTATAGTGGACAAAAACATCTTGTCCACCTTCCTGATACTCGATAAAACCATATCCTTTACTGTCGTTGAACCATTTTACTCGTCCACTCGGCATCTTTTACCTCCTCCCCTATTATCTACTCCTCTATAACCCCCTTTCGGCCGACGAAGAAACCGTTTTGAGACAAAAAAACCGCCCATAAACTCACTGCTGAGTTTGGCGGTTGAATACGATAATCTATATCCGCTTTTTCTCCTCTGCTCTTGTTCATGAGGAGAACTACTCTTTTCTTCACTCAGCCTCTCGAAATTTTTCCCAATCGTACTACGCTTCCTTCATCAAAATTCCCACATCGGCATGAATTAAGACGTGACGCAGATTAGCAAAAGATAGGTCCGTTGTCAAGAGTTTTTTCCCTTGACAGTCTGATTTTCTCCGGAATTATCCGTTCAAGGTGCTGATACAAGCCGTTTTCGTAAGATGGTATCCCTTTATTTTAGAACAGAAAAAGAGGTTTTATCCTCTGTTTTGCATCCAAAGAGCACGATGGTTCTCAGGGAAAAGCTGTTGTAACGAGTTGATGAAAAATCCAGCCGTGTACTCCGGAAGGAGTTTCTACCTGATACCACATCTCTTTTTTCTCCAGTACCAAAAGCTTTTCACCACGACGAACCTGGGTAAGAATCGGATAAGCTGTCCCTGGTCCTCGCCGAATATTGACTTTAGAACCACTCACAAACAACACACCAGAGGTTGGAGCAGCAGAAGCTGTGGAGGAAGTGGCTTTTTCTCTTTCAATTGCTGCTACAACTGCATCCAGACCCAGTCTCCTCCCCTGTTCTTGCACCTTCTGAAAAGCGTTTTGCGCTTGCTGCAATAAACGAGAAGCTTGCTGAGAGTCCCCAATTTGTAAAGCATCCTCAGCCTCTTGCCACCAGAGTTCCCCTCGACGGATTTCTTCTCGAAGGATTGTTTCTTGCGTAGACGGAATACCTTGCAGTGAAGCAAGGTACAACGCCTCCCGAGCAGCATCGGCCAGGCTCTGTATATGCTGCAACTCATTCTCCATATTCTTCGCTACAAGAGGGGGAGGAGAGGAGGCGATGAAGGGGGGGAGAAGAGAGGAATGAGATAGGAGTTGTCTTTTCGGTCTTTCCCTCTGCTGATGAGGTGCTGAGTGAGGAATATTGCTCCTGCGAATGATAAGAAGGATTTGTGCATCCTTTTCCCAGGAAACAGATAACAAAAAAAGGGAGGACATACCAGAAGATGTTCCCTGATATGGAGCGGGAGACGGGATTCGAACCCGCGACGTCCAGCTTGGGAAGCTGGCATTCTACCCCTGAATTACCCCCGCTCTTTCTCTGAATAAGAAGATAGTTATATTCTAGCAATACCTCTTCCCCTTGTCAAGACAAATTCCCCTTGAGACAGGTAAGACCAGGTAGCTGACAAATTTGTTCCCAAACAGCCTCCCGTCCTACTTTGAGTTTAGCCGAGAAGAGTACCAGCGGACACTCCTCTGCCAAACTAAGAGCAGTCTTGATCAGATTGGTCTGTTGCTGATACTTTCCCCGACTGATCTTATCAATCTTGGTGGCAACCGTAATCGTAGGAAGTCGATGATAGAGAAGCCATTCCCGCATCTGGAGATCTTCGCGCGTAGGAAGATGGCGAAAGTCTATGAGATGCACGACACCGATCAGCACTTTGCGTTGCTGGAAATACCTCTCGACCATAGGCTTCCAGCGCCGACGAACGGCTTCTGGGACTTTGGCATAGCCGTAACCCGGTACATCCACAAAGACCAGTTTTTCGTTCACCAAAAAAAAATTCAATTGCTGAGTCTTACCAGGAGTGGCACTGGTTTTGACCAGCTTACTTCGGTTGACCAGCACATTGATCAAGAAGGATTTTCCCACATTGGAGCGACCTAAAAACGCAATTTCTGGTCTTTCTGGAGGAGGATAGTGTTTCGGATCCACTGCACTCTTCAGAAATTCAGCGCTGACAATCTGCATAACCCTTCCTCGTCCAGAAGTAGTCTCTCTTATCGCCTCTCCCCTTTCATACGCGCTACATAAAAACGGGCGGCATTGGTCGGATCAACTTCCCAGAGTTGTCGTTGAGTCCTCTCTTGTTTCCGCCGCGCTTCCCCCCGCTCCTGCAGAACAGCGGTGAGTTCTGCGTAAGAAGGGGACAATGCCACTGGTTTCTCGGTCCACTGGGTGGCCAAAGTTTTTAAGCGGCTGGTAAGCTGTTCAGGCAACACTAGTTTTCGGAGTAAGATATCGAGAAAAAAGAGCACCAGGGCAGCAAGAGCCAAGGGAAACCAGATCCCTTTGTAGGTAGTTACATCTTCTTCAATAGCTGTAAAAAAGCGGTTTCCTGGCTTCTCTTCCAGTAGAGTCATGGTTCCCCCTGTTACAGAAGCAAGCTGTTCGAGGAGAGCAGTGTTAGGCTCTAACAACAGATATTCGGCAGAATAAGGAATAGCCAGCCCAAAAGTTTTGGGACCAATTTCTCGCTCGGTGCCGTTACTCGAAAAGGTCACGTAATATTCCCCACTGCTGGGAATAGTAAAGGCTCCTTGATACCGTCCAGGTGCCGTTTGTGAGAAGGTAAGAGGGCTGCGATGGCGATCTGGTAATACCACACTGCCAGTTAGATGCAGATGATTGATGAATTCCCCTCGTTCGTTCAAGGCATCTACAGTGATTCGGGCCTGATTTTCCTGGATAGAGAAAGTGGCCTGGAGTTGTTCTGGAGAATATTTACGCTGTGTCCACCGTACCAATTGCCCTACCAGTTGATTAAAATCTTCCCACTGGAGCCAGGCCGTTCCCCAGCGTCCCTTCAAATCAGAAGTAAAAGCCACCGATCTGCCCAGTCCATAACGCCAGGCTACCAGCAGGGGATCTCCCTTATCGGTTACCAGGATGGTCTCGGCGGTCGGTTTAGCATAAGTAAGCACATACCCGCGGAGTGGAGGAATATTGTGCCAATCTATTCCTTGAAAGATAGCACTCTCCATCTGCATCTGGGGCTGAAACTCTCGCTCGTCTACGAATCCACGTGAAACCAGGATGGTTTCAGTGGTGAAGATCCGCGGGATATTCATCGGGTCATTGGTGTAATAGCTGCGACCCCCTCCCCAGGCAGCAATATCTTGTAAGAGTTGCCGATCAGCATCTTCTCCTACTGCGACGGTAGAAACGGTGATTTTCTGGTCTACCATCCGAGCGACCAGGCTGCGGAAATCCATCTTTTGGGTCAACCCATCAGAGAGGGCAATCAGATGTTTTTTCATAGCCCGAATCTGCGAGAGCTGCCGAAAACCCTCTTCCATCCCTACATACAGATCCGTACCTCCGCTGGGGGTCAGGGAAGCAAGCTTATAAGCAATCTGCTCTCGTCTTCCTGCCTCAGTCATGGGAACGGTCCACTGATAATCAGTATTAAAAGCCAGCAGACCAACCTGGTCAAACGGATTAAGCAATTTAATGGCCGCAAAAGAAGCCATCTTGGCCACTTCCAATTTGGTTGTAGCCCGTTCTCTGGAGCCAAAACGGGAGGTCTCATCTACATACCCTCCCATGCTGTCAGAGCGATCAATGACCAGAACCATGGCCAGACTCGGAACGGTCATCCGCGAGGGGATATCCATACTCACCGGCAACATCTCTTCAATCGGGGTCTGATAATAACCTCCCGCCCCAAAACTCCGATCTCCTCCCAGCATAATAAATCCCCCACCTCCATCCCGGACATATCGCTCTAAAAGTTCCATCTTGGCAAAGGAAAGCCCCAACCCAGACACATTATCAAAGAGAATCGCATCATATGAGAGTAAGCCATGGAGCGTATCGGGAATCTCTGTCCAGGGACGGGCTTCTACCTCTATACCTTGTGTCTGTAGAGCCTGGATCAGGGATCGAGATTCTAGCTCTCCTTCGTATACCAGCAGGATCTTGGGATTCCCCAGCACTTCGGTAAAGGTAGCAAATCGATTATTCTCTGCTATCTGATCATTGGGAACATTAATGACTGCCTCATAGGTGTAGAGCCCTTCTTCTGGGGTTACCTCTGAAAAGACCACATTATTCTTTCCAGGGTGGAGTTGCACATCCCGCTCCTCCAGGAAATAACCATTTTTCAACAATACAAGTTTGCCGCTACTCTCCTCCCGGCTCCATATCACTACTCTGACCGCATACTGTTCCCCACGACGCACTTTTTCTGGAGCCTGAATGCGCTCAAGCCGCACTTCATGGCCTTTACGGATGGTTGCCAGTGGAACTGTAAAGATTTCTACTCCCAGCGACTTGGCAATAATTGCCGCTTCCATCGCCCTTCCTATGGTCTCGTTCCCATCAGTGAGCAGAACTAACCGTCGTGTGCCTTCGGCTGGGAAACTGGCGAGGGCTAATTGCAAGGCTTTGGAAATGTTGGTCCCTTCTGTATTGACTGTGGAATGAATCTTTTCCAGATTCCAAGAAGGTCGCGGAGCCATCTCTAACGATGGTTCAGCCCCAAAAACGACCAAACCCGCCGTATCCTCATCTTTCATCCCCTGTATAGCTTGTCGTACGTACTGTAACGCTTGGTTTCGACTCTCTTCACTCACACTGGAAGAAAAATCTATGACAAACATCACATGCACGGCTCGAGAGGAACGACTCAAGCTCAGCCCACTCAATCCTAGGATGAGTAAGACCACTACTCCACCCCGGGTAATCAATAAAAGCACCTGCCTCCAGCGTGGAAGACCAGCCGCTGCGGAGCGAAACAGCCAGATCAGGCCAGGAATAGCGAGTAAAAAGATAAGATATTCGGGATAGAGGAATCTTAAGTTCATGAAGGGCCTCTTCTACTCCTTCTCTGCTCTTCTGATCAATCCTGTGTACTCAGCGTCCTCGACACCAGCAGTACCACTCTCCAAAAGTAAAAAGGAGGGCAGCCAGGACGAAATAGTGCCACAGTGGTTTTTCAACTTCTTCTTCGGTAAATAGATCTGTTTGCGCATACTCTGTCAGGTTTATTATCTGACGTGGCTGAATACGAGATTCTTGTTCACTGAGAAGATTCACAGCAAAGCGCATCGTGTGATTCCCAGCTTTAACACTATAAATCCCTGTGCGCCTGGTGTCTCGAAAATGAAAAGGATTTTCGGTAACTGGAAGAGTCACGGCGCGCCCGGCATCAGGTTTACGAACAGTTACTTCCCGAATGTTGTTCGCCACCGGGAGGGTGAAGATTTCTCCTACCTGGATTTGTTGAGAAGAAAAGTTTGTTATACCTGGATAAAGCCATTGAAAAATATTTTCGAAGAGTAAAGGAAAAGCGACACGCATGGGGAGGTCAGATTCAAGCAGATCAAAACCCAGATGCACTACCCGGAGATTTTCCCGCTGTACAGTAGTAAGAAGGGGAGTAGCTGTGGCTTCCACAATTGGTCTGGCTCCGGGGTGCAACTCAACCTGCTGGGCTCTGCGTATGGTCAGTTGTTCTAGCTGTATCTGACGCAAAATGGGATGGTCTTTTTGCCAATCGAGGAGTTCGGGTTCTTGGACTTCACCCAAAAGCGTAATCGGTAACTCAGGGGCCAGAGTATTAATAAGAAGAAAATTCCCAAATGGGAGGGGAGGAGGAGTAATCCGATCAAATATGACGATGTGATGCCCCTGAATTTGTTGCTCAAAAGCGGCTGGATCTATCTGATCTATTTTGTTGACCAATACTTGTGGGTGGGCAGAGAGAAGATTTTCTAGAAAATAGTTTCCAGGCGTCACCAAAAGCACCCAAAAGGCCTGAGCTTGTGTGAGTACCGTATAGGCTACATTATCCACCGGGAAATCATCTTCTAACACCAGACGAGCCTCCAGGATACCGGTAAGTTCCTGATCAAAAGGGTATACAAGTACCCGCGCTTCGTCACTTTGCAAAGAAACCCGCTCTTGCAGGAGGAGTTTCCGATTCCAGATAACCTCTAGCGGAGCTTCCAGGGGAGTGGAAGTAAAATTATGTACGGTGATCATCATCTCATAGACTGGTACATCCCCCCATCCCTTCCGAAAGGCAAAATGAGTGATCCCCACATTTTTTTCCCCTTCGGTAAACAGAATCGGTGTAATTTTCATTCCTCCTGGTGGAATCTCTTTTTGCCACTCTATTTCTGTTCCGTCAGTCAGTACCACGATTTCATCGTTTTTGTTGCCCTGGAGAAAGGAGAGGGCGAGCAGTACAGCTTCCCGCAGATTGCCAATCGTATCCTGAACCTCCATCTGATCCACAATGTTTCGGAGGCGCTGTTTATCCTGAGTAAAAAAAGTCTTTAAAGTTGGACCTGCCCCCGCTTCAATGATCGACATATAACTCTTTTCATGCAGTTGATCAATGAGGCGGCGGGCTTCTGCCTGGGCCGAGGCAAACCGAGCCCCACGAGGGCCTCTAGTTTGCATACTGGCACTCGTATCGAGAATCAAAACGATATTCCCCTCTCGGGTTGCTGGCAGGGTAAGGAACGGTTGGGCCAAACCTACGGTCAAAATAATCACCACCAAGATCTGTAACAACAAAGTTAAACTCTTGACGATGCGGCTGATTCCTAAGGTCGCTCTCCGCTCCTGCAGTAACTCTTCCCACAGAAAGAGGGTGGTAATTTTCACCTCTTTCCGCTTCCGCCACAGGCTATGCAAGAGCAAGATCAGCGGAATAAGAGCCAGAAACCCGAAAAACCAGGGACTTCCCCACGACATCACCGGTCTCCTTACTGCACATGCAGTCCTTGTCGTAGATACCGTAAGATAAGGTCTTCAAAAGGTAAAATTGTACTTGTCCGAATATACTCAATCTGTCGCTTTGCGCAGAACTCTTCAATATATTGAAAGTATTCTCTTACTTTTTGTTGATAGAGATGAAGAAGATGGTTATCCACCGCCAGCCGTTGCTCTTGACCGGTTTCTATATCAATAAGACGTAAAGCCCCTTCCAGGGGAGGAGCAATTTCCTCTTCATCGATGATCTGCAAGACTACCACCTCAAAACGGCTAAAGATCAGGGCTTCTAGTCCTTTTTCCATTCCCTGAGGATCCAGGAGATCACTTACCACTATGGCCAGACCAGTACGCTTGTTGCGAAAAGCGTATTCCATTAACGCCTTACTAAAGGCAGTGGTTCCCTGGGGAGTTATGGCATCAAAATAGTTGAGAATCGTGAAGAGCTGGTCTTTTCCTCGTACCAGGGGAAGCGATTCCTTCAGATGGTCTGAGAAAGCGGTAATTCCGACCCGATCCAGATTGGAGAGCGCAATATATCCCAGAGCTGCTGCTACCTTTTTGGCATAATCGATTTTGGGGGGAGTACCAAAGCCCATTGAGGCGCTGGAATCAAGCAGAAGATGAACCACCAGGTCCTCTTCAGCGGTGAACAATTTAAGAAAGAGGCGATCCAGGCGGCTATAGATATTCCAGTCGATGTAGCGAAAATCATCTCCTGGATGGTAACGCCGATAATCCGAAAACTCCAGGCTCATCCCACGCTTGATCGTATGATGCTCCCCTCGTGCTCTTCCTCGGTACAGGCGTTTAGAGATGAGGCGGAGATGTTCGAGTTTTTTTAAGAATTCCGAGTCAAAAAGCAGTTTATCCATGTTGCGGGCTTTCGTTTTGTAAGCAGATACACACCAATTATGTAGTCTTATTTTACCATAAAGTCTGGATTTGGGTATAGAGAGAAGAGAACTTTTTCCTTAGAAAGTCTCCCCATTCGCTCGTAAAGACCCTTTGGCTACCACGACCACTCGCCCTCCGACATAGGTATCGATCCTCCCGGCATTTCTTTCCGCCCGAAGGTACAGTAGGGAGGGTCTCCCCATGATATGCCCCTGTTCCACTCGGAGGTCTATCCGCTCACTGTTTTTCGCTTGATACTGCAACAGATACGCACCTAAACATCCACTGGCACTTCCAGTCGCTGGATCTTCAGGTACTCCATAATAATCGGCAAAGACTCGCACGTGAAATTGATTGGCCGGATTATAGGTTTCCGTGCTAAAGAGCAGGATCACTTTTACCGGCAAGTCTTGAATCAAGGCCCAAAAGGGTTCGCGAGCAATAGAAACTCGCTGGAGAGCGGCTAACGTTTTCACTGGCACCACAATATACGGGAGACCAGTAGACACCTCTTGAATCGGATAATGCTCCTCAATATCCGAAGCCTCAAGCCCTTGCAAAACGGCGAGGATTTCCTCTAAGGTAAAGAGCTGCCCAAAGGTAGCTGCCTGTTGTTTCATGGTGATAGTGTCTAAGGACCCATTCTTATACTGAAAATCGAGAGGAATATCTGCACCAGGAAGTTTAATCACAAGGGTTTGTACCGGTTGCTGTACCAGTTCTTTCTGTATAACAGAGGCGGTGCCTACTACCGGATGTCCGCAGAAAAAAATTTCTCGAGCCGGGGTAAAGACACGCACTGGGTAGTGGGTCTGGGTCTGTTCATCTGACAAGATAAACGCTGCTGGCCCTATCTCTTTGGCTATTTTTTGCATCTCTATATCGGAGAGGAGGTGCCCCTTTCGGACTACCGCGACGTGATTGCCCGCATACGGTTCTTCGGCAAAGACATTCGCGATATAAAAAGGATGCTCGCTCATATCACTTCCTCACTTTGCTATACCAGGGATACGGGTTGTTTAGCACATCCAGACTGGTATAGGGCTTCGATGACGCGCATATTCTTTGTTCCGTCTTCCGCTACATAGCGTGACTGCTTACCAGCGAGGATACACTCAGAGAAATGTTCCACTTCCAATTGATACTGGTCGATACCAGGAATGGTGAGAATGTCCGTTTGACCTTCTACGGTCAACACAATGTCTGCAGCTTCATTTCCTGGCACATAGGCCTGTGGTACGTAAATAGTCCCTTGGGTTCCCACCACTTCATAATGCTGACGACGGGCCATACGGAAACTACAGTCAATGCTGGCAAGGATTCCTCCTGGAAATAGAAGAAGAGCGGCGAGCACCTCATCTACCTGACTCTGCTCTCCATACTCAATGGTTGCATAAACCTCTGTAGGTTCCGCAGTGGTAAGAAAACGTGAGACATTCACACAATAGCAACCGAGGTCCATCAACGAGCCACCAGCAAGATCTTTACGCAATCGCACATTTTGAAGATCGGATTGTGGGACTGAGAAACTGGCTTTGATCAGGCGTAGAGCACCAATGGTTCCGGTCTCAATCAATTCCTTGACTTTGATAGTCCGAGGATGAAACCGATACATAAAGGCTTCCATGAGGAGGACACCATACTGGTGACAGGCGTGAATCATCTCCTGGCATTCAGCGGCGGTCACTCCCAGTGGTTTTTCACAGAGGACATGTTTTCCTTTCGCAGCAGCTTTGATGGTCCACTCCCTATGAAGACTGTTGGGGAGAGGATTGTAGATAGCCTGTATCTCTGGATCATCGAGGAGCGCTTCGTAGTTTCCATAGGCACGCTCGATCTTATATTGGTTTGCCCACGTGCGGGCCTTGGCTTCTTCTCGACTGGCTACAGCCACAAGAGAGGCATTATCTGCCTTTTGCAGTGCGGGAATAAGGGCACGGCGGGCAATCCCGGCACAGCCGAGAATACCCCACTTCACAGTCCCTTCCTGTGTAATCATGTAAGCTCCTTCTTTTTGATGTTAAGAGTTCATACCTTGATCCCCATGAATGAGATCGAGTCGCTGTATATCATTAGAGCACCTCACCCAGAAGAAGCTCTCCTGGCTCAAAAGATTCTGCACTTCTCTCAGCGGATAGAGCCAAATCGAACATGGGCAAACACCATAAACGGTAAAAAAGATTACTGCCACAAAATAACATGCTCCTTTCCGACTGTCAACCAAAGGCATAATAGATAACGCTTTGCTCACTTCAGAGTTGCCTGAAGGACTACATAATGTTAGAATAAGACACATAAAAAAGCTGATCATATATAAGGTGTTGTTCTGCAGAGTGCCGAACGATCTTCGTTGGAGGTTCTTTGAGCTCTGTGGTAACAGTAAGGTGTGAGTCCATTTATACGATGGTTTTTTGGGGGTCATGGTTATAATGCAATCTTATTTTTCTCATCTTGTCTGTTCCAAATCCGGGAAGGAGTATCCTGCAGATACCTTGCGGAATCTTAGTGATGACGGTTATCCGCTCCTGGCCTGCTATCATCTGGACCAGGTCCGTGCGGCGGTTGATAAAAACGTCTTTCGTACTCGTCCGGCTACTATGTGGCGCTACTGGGAATTGTTACCGGTACTCAAAGAAGAGAATCTGGTCTCTCTTGGTGAGGGGGGCACTCCATTACTTCCCATGCCTCACCTGGGGAGAACTTTGGGTTTCTCTCATCTCTACGTCAAAGATGAGGGAAATAATCCTACCGGCTCCTTTAAGGCTCGAGGCCTGGCTGTGGCAGTTTCCAAAGCTAAAGAACTTGGCGCGAAGAAGCTGGCTATCCCTTCGGCAGGCAACGCGGCAGGAGCGATGAGCGCATACGCGGCGCGAGCTGGCCTGGAGGCAGTGGTGGTGATGCCTGAAGATGTCCCTCCGATCAATAGCATTGAGTGTGCTATGGTAGGAGCAAAGGTCTATCTGATCAAGGGATTGATTACCGATGCAGGGAAGATGATTCAACAGGTGAAAGAACAGTATGGCTGGTTTGATGTGTCTACCCTCAAGGAACCGTATCGCATTGAGGGCAAGAAGACTATGGGATTAGAACTTGCTGAGGATTTTGCCTGGGAGCTTCCAGATGTGATTGTCTATCCTACCGGAGGAGGTACAGGTTTGATCGGGATGTGGAAGGCATTTGACGAATTGGAACAGCTTGGATGGATTTCTTCGCATCGCCCCCGGATGATCTCAGTACAGGCTACGGGCTGTGCTCCTATTGTCAAGGCCTTTGCCGAGGGGGCAGACTCTGCCCCGTATTGGGAGGGGGCGAATACCATTGCTGCTGGTATGCGCGTGCCGAAAGCGATTGGGGATTTTCTGATGCTCAAAGTGCTCCGGGAGAGTCATGGAACAGCTATCGCAGTTTCCGATGAAGAAATCATGGAGGCTCAAAAACTCTTTGGAAAACAGGAGGGGCTCTTTGTCTCTCCAGAGGGAGCAGCAAACCTGGCTGCACTTTTGAAATTGAAGGAAAAGGGAGAAGTCAAGGCAGGAGAAAAGATTGTGCTCTTTAATACGGCCACCGGTTTAAAGTATACCCATCTCCTGCACTTCGATTTCCCGGTTTTTGGATTAGATCAACAACTGACCGAATAGGAAAATACTATGAACACCACAAATGTACGGGTGCGTTTTGCTCCTAGTCCCACCGGGCATCTCCATATCGGCAGTGTCCGAACGGCCCTCTTTAATTGGCTTTTTGCCCGGAATCAAGAAGGAACTTTTATCCTGCGGATCGAGGATACCGATCAGGACCGTTCCACCGAAGAAGCCATTCAGGCCATCATAGAGAGCATGCAATGGCTCGAACTGGATTGGGATGAGGGTCCCTATCGACAGACCGAGCGTCTCGCTCTCTATCAGGAACATGCTGAAAAATTGCTTGCTACCGGAAATGCCTACTATTGTTACTGTTCTCCTGAAGAGCTACAACGGCAGCGAGAAGAAGCACAGAAACGTGGCGAAGCTCCCCGCTATGATCGGCGATGTCGTGACCGAACGGATGTGCCACCGGGTATCAAACCCGCTATTCGCCTGAAAGCTCCTCTCGAAGGTACCACCGCCTATCATGACCTGGTCTATGGGGAGATTCGTTTCGACAATGCCCAGCTCGATGACCTGATCATTCTGCGCTCTGACGGTACCCCGACGTACAATTTTTGTGTGGTGGTCGATGATGTCACAATGCGTATTAGCCATGTCATTCGAGGGGATGACCATATCAATAACACCCCTCGGCAAATTTTGATCTATCAGGCCTTGGGTTATGCGCTTCCCCATTTTGCTCATATGCCGATGATTCTTGGGCCAGACAAGGCTCGCCTGAGCAAGCGACACGGAGCCACTTCTGTACTTGCCTATCGTGAAATGGGTTATCTGCCGGAAGCCCTGATCAATTACCTGGCTCGTTTAGGCTGGTCGCATGGAGACCAGGAGATCTTCTCACGCGAAGAGTTGATAAAGTATTTTTCGTTAAAAGAGATTAACAAGGCGGCAGCGGTGTTTAATCCCGAAAAGCTCCTCTGGCTGAATAGCCACTATATTAAGAGCGCAGATGAAGGGCGCCTGGCGACTCTCCTGCATCCTTTTCTGGAAAAGGAGGGGATTATTGCTGCTGGAGAAGAGGTAGAAGAGCAGTTTCTGCGCCTTATCGTCGTCTCACTCCGGGAAAGGGCGAAAACGCTGGTTGAGATGGCACAATTCTCTCGTTTTTACTTTGGCAAAGAGATTGCCTATGAGGAGAAAGCAGCTCGAAAATTCCTCACTCCAGCAGTCAAACCACTTTTACAAAAACTCAGAGCTCTCCTGCAGGAGCTCCCGGATTTTTCTGAGTCCAGTATTGAAAAAGCTTTTCAGCAGCTTATGGCTGCTGAAGGGATTAAGTTAGGAACTATTGCGCAACCCACCCGAGTAGCCCTCACCGGAGGGACGGTAAGTCCTGGGATCTATGAAGTCATCTCTATTATCGGTCGAGAGCGCGTGCTGTATCGACTCAAGCGGGCTATAGCGTATATTGAGCAGCAGACTCACTGGTAAAAAATCCCTTCTCTTGTCCGGTTAGCTTTTCGCTCGGTCTGGTTGATCGGAACAAGTGTGGAGGAACTGAAGAAGGAATAGACTCTGGCAGGAGTCAAGAAGCGTGGCTTAGCTGGAAGAGGAGTAACGATTCTCGCTGAGATGGTTGCCTATGCTAAAACTTACTTACCCCTATCTTCTATTTGTGGTTTTCATCATGTGTTGCCTGTCCAGACCACCTGTTTTTGCTGATTTAGTCCGCTATGTCCAGATAGAGGACCCCGTCTATCGGTGGGAACAGAAGGCCCAGAGCTCCCTGGGAAACAACCTATCTCTCTACGAATTGCTTCTCACTTCTCAGGTTTGGCAAGGGATAACCTGGCAGCATACTCTTCGGATTATTGTGCCCCAAGAGCTCCAACAGCCTCCTCTGGCTTTCCTGCTGATTACCGGACCGGCTATTCACGGGGACGAAGTACAGGAAGGAAAATTCCTCGCTGAACAAACGGGAGCGCCAGTGGCGATTCTCTATGATATCCCAAATCAGCCCCTATTTGGTGGACTGACGGAGGATGATCTCCTGGCCTACACTTTGGTGCGTTCTATCGAGACTCATGATACCACCTGGCCTTTACTGCTCCCTATGGTCAAAGGGGCGGTCAAAGCCATGGATGCTGTGCAGGAGTTTTTTCAGAAACACTTAACAATTTCTCTTTCTGGATTTGTGGTCAGTGGGGCTTCCAAGCGGGGATGGACCACCTGGTTAACTCCACTCGTAGATGAACGAGTCAAAGCCATTGTGCCGATGGTGTACGACAATCTTAATCTCTTCAAACAAATGCAACACCAACTGGCGACCTGGGGAAAATTTAGCGACAATATCTCCGAATATACCGATCGCTCTCTTCCCCAGCGTTTACTCTCCCATGAACAAGATGCGCAGGTGCTGTCTGCCCTCATCGATCCTTTTGCCTATCGGAACCACCTCACCGTACCCAAGTTGATCATTATCGGTACCAATGATCGCTATTGGCCTTTGGATGCTCTTAACCTTTATTATGATGAACTGCCTGAAGAAAAATATCTCCTCTATATCCCAAATGCTGGGCATGATCTCGGAGCAGGAAAAGTTAGGGCTCTACAGAATATGGTGGCCTTTATGCAGAAAATACGAGGCCTCTTATCTTTTCCCCGGATAGAGTGGACGTTTCAAGAAGAGGAAGAGACGATCAGGCTTACGATCACTTCTGATCTTTCGCCACAGGCTGGTCGAATATGGATAGCCAGTTCCGGAACAAAAGATTTTCGTCCTGCCGTATGGGAACCCTTTACGATGAACTCAACTTCTTCGCCCTCTTTGACGACCTTTAGGTATACGCTTAAAAAACTGACTTCAGGATATCTGGCCCTTTTTGGAGAGGTAGAGTATAGTCCAGGGACCACCCCCTTTTTGCTGTCCACTCAGGTTCATATTTTTCCCTAAAGGGATGGTGGTATACTCTGGCTAGGTGAGCCATGCCCGAATCCGCAATCGAGTCTTGGAGAACCCTTCTGATGAGTTATCAGTCGATTCTTCTGCGTTGGAGAGTCTCGAAGAATGAAGAGAGGGTATATGTATCAATGTCTCCTGCACATGCCGGAGAGCTTTCTGATGTCGATCTTCCCATTCTTGTGCCGCTTTTCCTGATTCCACATACTCAATAAAAGCTTCCCAGTTTCCGTCAATGCGTATCATAAGGCCTCCTGTACCTGAGCTGTTGTGTTTCTATAGCAGAATATTCTATTTGAGGTGGGCTTAGCCAATCCTCTAATCTTGCCTTATATATCTACCACAGAGACACGAAGAGCACGGAGATTTGATCTCTGTTCTCTGTGTCCTCCTTGCCTCCCACAACGAAGGGGAGGGAAGTCCGGTTGTCGTCAGTGGTGAAAAACCAGTAGCGTATTTGTGCCAGACTGTACACCAGCATAATAAGGGGAGGATGTGGCGATTCTGTGGCGATTCTGTGAGGATTGTGTTACAGTGAAGACTCTATACTCAATTTTCTGGTCAGAGTATTTGACCAGAATAGGGAAGAGATTGACTATCAGAGAGTAGGTGGGTATGATTTATAATAGAAAACATAGTAAATTCGTGAGCGAACTCAAGATAAGCAGACAAAGGGTCTTATGCAAAAAAACACCCCAGAACTCTTGAAGATTATTGAAGTAGAGGCCACACACTCTCCGGAGAGTACCTCTATGTCTCAGCAAGATCTCCGTGCGGTGCTGGAGAGTACCCGAGACGGTATTATGATTGTCGATCAGGAGAAGAATATTGTCTTCTTGAATCCAGCTAGCGAGAAAGTGATTGGCTGGAAGAGAGAAGAGGTCATGGGACGCCGATGTTCAGATGTGGTGCACTGTCATACGTGTACCGGTATGGGGTTCCATACCTCGCTCTGTCCTCTACTTGAGCTTATGCACGAAGGAAAAGAACGCAAAGACCCTGTGGAGATGCTGATCACGACCAAAGCAGGAGAAGAGCGCTGGATCGAAGTGCATTACTCAGCTATTCTGGATCCACAGGGCAACTTTCGCTATGGGGTGTCCTCTTTTCGGGATATTACTGACCGCAAGCGGTTTGAAGAGGCGGTGATCAAAGCCAAAACTCTGGCCACGCTTGGGGAATTTGCCTCTGAGCTTGCTCATGAGGTAAAGAATCCGCTTAACGCCATTGATCTGCAGTTCCTCCTTTTGCAACGAGAATTGAGCAAAGACCCTGCATATGATCGACCAGAAATCAGGGAAATCATCGAGGTCCTCAAGGAAGAGGTCACTCGACTCAATAGCCTTGTCGAAGACTTCCTGAGCTTTGCGAAGTCTGGTTCATTGCACCTACAGACCAGTGATATTCGGTTACTGATGGAGGAATTGATTACCCTGATTACCTCCCAGGCCCACCGTCATCAGGTCAAGATTGTGAGCCGACTCGCTGACGATCTTCCCTCAATACGTATTGATCGGATCCGCATCAAACAGGCGCTCCTGAATCTCATGATTAATGCTATTGAAGCCATGCCTGATGGGGGACAGCTTACGCTGGTCTTGGAGCGGGTGAATCATCAGGTGCGGATCATGGTGATAGATACAGGGCCAGGCATGCCTGCCGAAGTACAACGGAAGGCCTTTGAACTCTTCTATTCGACCAAGGAAGGAGGAACGGGGATTGGTCTGTCCATTGCGCAAAATATTTTACAAGCCCATGGAGGATCCCTCCAATTTGAGACCTCGCCCCAAGGAACCCAGTTTGTAGCGATTCTTCCTCTATCTGAGCCTCTTACAGATTGGGATGGACAGGGGAGTAAAGGAAAAGCATTCCCAGAATAGTTTCATAGATTTACGATGCAGGTGAGGACTCCTATGCATCCTCCGACTGTTTTACTTGTCGATGATGATAAAAACAGCCTAAAGGGCCTCATGAAAATTTTAGAGCAGGATGGATACAGGGTCTTGGGGGCTACTAACGGCTACGAAGCGCTCCATCTGCTTGACCAAGAGGCGGTGGATATTCTGGTCACAGACATGAAAATGCCTGGACTGGACGGGTTTGCATTGCTCGAAGAGATTAACAAGCGGGAAGAAGAGGTCAGTGTGATCATGATGACTGCCTATGGGAGTGTACACACAGCCGTAGAGGCGATGAAAAAAGGAGCAGAGGATTATCTGACCAAACCGTTGAATGTGGAAGAACTGGAGATCATTCTGGCAAGGGTTTGGAAAAAAAGAGAACTGTTGTTGCAGAACACAGCATTAAAAGAACAATTGCGGAGTCGATATCGGTTTGCCAATCTGATTGGGAACACCCCGGCTATGCAACGCCTCTTCAAAACCATCACTCATGTAGCACCCAGTAAAGCCTCCATTCTGATTTTAGGAGAGACCGGAACGGGAAAGGAACTGGTGGCTCGGGCTATCCACCAGGGGAGTCGTCGAGCGGAAAAACCTTTTGTGACTGTCAACTGTTCTGCTCTGGCCGAAGGAGTATTGGAGAGTGAACTCTTTGGTCATGAACGGGGAGCATTTACGGGAGCGATCCGAGGAAAACAAGGTCGATTTGAACTTGCCCATGGTGGGACCCTTTTTCTTGATGAAGTGGGGGATATGCCTTTTACTGTGCAAACCAAACTACTTCGCGTGCTCGAATTGGGAGAATTTGAACGAGTGGGTAGCGAAAAGACCTTGCAGGTAGATGTCCGTCTGATTGCCGCTACCAACAAAAACCTCGAAGCAGAAATGCGGCTGGGAAGGTTCCGGGAAGATCTCTATTACCGGTTGAATGTTATTACGCTGCATCTGCCACCCTTGCGCGAGCGAAGAGACGATATCCCGCTCTTGGCTGATCATTTCTTGCAACAGTATATGGAAGAGAATGAGAAAAAAATTAAAGGTTTTCTTCCGCAGACAATAGAATTGCTTCAAGAATATCCGTGGCCAGGCAATGTGCGCGAGCTGGAAAATATTATTGAACGAGCAGTAGTGCTCTGCCAAGAATTATGGATCGAGCCTCGACATTTACCCTCTCATTTACGACCTGCACCCGAGAAAACCGCTGCTCGCTTTTCTCTGCCTCTAGGGGTTTCTCTGAAAGAGGTAGAAAAGGAGGTGATTCTGCGTACACTCCAGTTGACTGGTGGGAACAAAACACAGGCTGCAAAGATTTTGGGGATCAGTACGCGAAAGATCGAATATAAAGTCAAAGAATGGGAAGCTGAAGAGACATCACCACCTGAATTCTCTTAATTCTCCTTTCCATAACTGGTACAAGAATTGCTAATTAAGTCTACGTTGTAGAGGACAAGATGAAAAGGAGAAAGAGATGCCGCGGAAAAAGATTTTGCTCATCGATCGCGATAAGAACAGTCGGCAAGCCCTCACCAGACTCTTAGTCGATGATGGATATACAGTGGAGAGTTTACCCTCACTGGTCCAGGCATTACGACGAGTGACCCAGGAACCATTTGATGTTATTATCACAGATATGGGGCTACCCTATAAGGTTCTGAAACATCGAGATTCGTTAGGGATCTTACAATCGATCCGCTGGCAGGTAGTCTGGAGTCTGTTACGTGTTGTACAACGAGGAGATCTTACCATCCCACTTATTGTGATTGAAGCGCGTGACGAGATCCGAGACTATTTAAAGGCCGTCAAGTTTGGCGCGTACCGGTATCTTAATAAACCGGTTAACTATGAGGAACTCAAGCAGACTATTGAATCGGCTCTCACAGAATCCCCCTCTTATGTTGCCAGTGGCTAGGGAAATTCGTCATGTCAAACAACCTCCCTCTTGCAATTAGGCGTAAGGTATGTTACCTTCACCTTAGGGAAGAGAAGCGAGTGAACGTGGTAAGTGGTAAGCAGTGTACAGGAGAGGAGACAGCATGGCCGCAGAAGCAATAAAGACCAAGAAAACTACCAAAAAGAAACGAAAAAAGGGTAGGCCTATAGCTATTATTGATACGAGTGGATGCACTGGTTGCGAAGTCTGTATAGAAGTCTGTCCGGTCGATTGTATCATTACGGTCCCTGGAGAAGAATATCAAACCGTGCATCGGGTTTGTGAAGTCATTGTCGATGATTGCATCGGATGTGAACTCTGTGCCAAATTCTGTCCATGGGAGACCATTGATATGATGGTACCACCCGATGATGAAGAGACGGAATAGGCCAGTCCGAAATATTTTGGGAAGAGGTGAACGAAATAGCGGAAAGGGTCGAAATATTTTCGGGATAGAGACCACTCTCCTCCAGCGAGGGCGAATGTTGGTAGTTTTGGGAGGTAGAGAGGAGAGAGGGTCTAACTAAAAAATCAGGAGGAGGATATATGATTACGGTAACCGAAAAGGCAGCAAAAAAGATTAAAGAGTTTATGGAAGAGCAAGGTGTCCCCGATTATGGGCTACGCATGCGGGTAGTGGGGGGGGGATGTTCGGGTTTACAATATGAAATGGGGCTCGACAAAGAAGCGGGAAAAGGGGACAAAGTCCTTGATGCCTATGGTGTAAAGGTCTTCATAGACATGAAGAGTGCCCTTTATCTCGCCGGTGCAGAAATTGATTATGTCGAGGGTTTGATGCAATCTGGTTTCAAAATTACGAATCCCAATGCCCGCTCTACCTGTGGTTGTGGTCAATCGTTCCACTAATCATGCAGCGAAGGAAGAGCGAAAGAGGAAGAGGATCCTTCGAAAAGGAGGGATCCTCTTCCTTTTCCAGTAGAGGAGTGCGAGATGTCTTTGCGCTGTGGAAGAGCAGGAGGAAGATAGGAATGCATCCGGAATTAATGCAAGAGTACATCAAACAAGAATGGGTACCGGATTTTCACTATGCCGTGCATGCAGAGGCCCCCTGGGTGCCCTTTACCAAAGCGATAGCTGACTGCGTGGTAGCCCTCGTCACCTGTGGAGGAGTGCATCACAAGCAAGAGGCTCCTTTCGCAGAGGTGGATGATTGTTCCTATCGTGTGATCCCCGGCCATACTCCTTTGGCCGAGTTAACTGTTTCCCATGCTTTTTATGAAATCTCGGAAACGCAGCTCGATCTCAACACTGTCTTTCCGCTGGAACGCCTTCGACAGCTAGCTGCCCAGGGAGAGATTGGTGGAATTGCTCCCCGACATTTCAGTTTTATGGGATTTATTCCTCATTGGGAACGACTCCTTGTACCAGCCCGGGAGGTCGCAAGCTGTTTGCTGGAGGATAAGGTAGATGTGGTCCTGTTGACGCCAGGATCTCCCCTCTGTCATCATTCTATGGGGATTTTGCAACGGATTATAGAGGAAGAGGGTCTCGTCACCATTTCCATCACTTTAGAACGCGAAATCACCGCGCTGGTCAAACCTTCTCGAGCGCTCCTGGTCAATTTTCCGGCGGGTTGTCCGGTAGGGGAACCTTTGGAGGTGGACAAGCAGCTCCGTATTCTGCGAGAAGTTTTTGCCGAACTCCAGTGTATCGAAAAACCGGGCACTATTGTCAAAACCCCTTTTAAATGGACAAGGACTTGCAGCACTCCTCAGTGCAAACTCTAAGAAAGTGTTTGGCTCTTGATGGCTAGTTTCAAATGATAAGGAAAAGAGGTGAGTCTACGCTCGGACTCCATTATGGTTTTCACAACGTAACCTTTCAAGACAAGAGGAGGAATAGGGCATGGTGCAAGTAGGTGAAATGGCTCCTGATTTTACACTTAAAGGAAATGATGACCAGGAATATCGGCTGAGTGATTTTAAGGGGAAAAAGAATGTGGTACTGGCTTTTTACCCGCTAGACTGGAGTCCGGTCTGTACAGATGAACATAAATGCTTTATTAATGACCTTAAGCAATTTGAGAACCTCGATGCACAGGTATTTGGTATCAGTGTCGATAGCATCTGGTCCCATAAGGCTTTTGCGAAGAGTCTGAATTTGAGTTATCCTCTGCTCGCTGATTTTCAACCTCGAGGAGCTGTAGCCCAGAAGTTTGGTCTCTACTTAGCCGATAAAGGAATCACCAACCGAGCGGTCGTGGTGATTGATAAGAGTGGGATCGTGAAACATGTCAAGGTGTACGATATTCCCCAGGTTCCCGATCCGAAAGAGATTATTCAGGTATTGCAGCAACTCTAAGGGTGTTCCTGGGCTCTGATTGAGACAAACCCTTTTTTTGAAGAGAGGAAGCACAGCAGGTTTTACATTTGCAACGAAAAAACGGGGTAAAAGGAAACCCCGTTTTTTCTATATTCCTGTTGGTGACCATGAAAAAACGGATTTATGGTTTAGAAAATGAGTATGGCCTCATCTTCATGGCTGAAGGAAAACCTGTTGCTTCGATCGAAAAGGCAGCGCGCTACCTTTTTGAAAAAATTATTACCCGTGAAAATAACCTCAATATTTTTCTGGAAAATGGTGCTCGATTCTATCTGGATACCGGTTTTCATCCGGAGTATGCCACTCCCGAATGTGCCACTCCTTTAGAGCTTGTTATCTACGATAAGGCGGGGGAACGTTTCCTGGAATATTTGTTACCCTTTGCAGAAGAGCGTTTGCGAGAAGAAGGATTGCAGGGTAATCTGTTTGTGTTTAAAAATAACAGTGATTTGGTGGGAAACTCCTATGGTTGTCACGAAAACTATTTGATTGATCGCGGAGTCGATTTTCCTTATTTAGTCCAAAAGTTGATTCCCTTTCTCGTAACCAGACAAATTTATACGGGGGCTGGACATTACTGGCTGGAAGGGAATAAGATCCATTTTAGTTTATCCCAACGTGCTCGCTATATTTCCCAAATCGTTTCGGGAACCTCGACCAATGAACGAAGTATTATCAATACGCGTGATGAATCGCATGTGAATAGCGATCAATATCGACGACTCCATCTGATCTTTGGCGATTCGAATATGTCGGAATACACGACCTATCTCAAGATTGGCACTACCTCTCTTGTTCTTGACATGATAGAAGACCGTTTTATTGAGCAGGATTTTTCCTTTCATGATGCGGTGATTGCCCTGAAAACTATCGCTGCTGATCCGACATGCCAGCGACGCCTTTTACTGGAAAATGGGAAATTTATGAGTGCTCTGGAGATTCAGCGCTCTTATCTAACTCTTGCCCAAGAGTATTATGGGCAACGGTCTGATGGGGAAGTGCAACGGATTCTGGAAAAATGGGAATATGTGCTCCAGCGATTAGCAGAAAACCCCCTGTTGTTGCATAGGGAGATCGATTGGGTGATCAAGAAGGTGCTCATCGAGCGGTATCTCGCTCAAAAGCGGTTTCCCATTGATGTCCATAAAATCCTGATGATGGATCTCCAATATCATGAAGTGCGGAAAGAGAAAAGTCTGTATTATCTGATGGAACGAAACCAGGAAGTGGATCGAGTTACCAGTGATCTGGAGATTTCCGTGGCGATGGAGACGCCTCCCCAAACGACCCGAGCAAAAGTGCGGGGCGAATTTATTCGACTGGCCAAACAGAAAAAGATTGCTTATGAACCAAACTGGAACTACATCCGTTTTGATCCTCTCTTGAAGTTACGTGTGGAGCTAGGAGATCCTTTCCAGCTAGATAATGAAGCAGTGATGTTGTTACGTGCCAGGGTGGAAGCTTTACCTTCCTGAGGCAGTTTTCCTCCAGAGGGATGAGTAAAAAGGGGGACGATTTGAGCCTGTACTTATGCGGTGAAGGAAAGAAGAGATCATGGAAAACGGAGTAGGTGGAAGAGAACGAATATTGCAGTGTGGAAAGTATCAACTTCGTTTGGGTCGGCAGGTTCTCATCATGGGCATCGTCAATATGACTCCAGATTCTTTCAGTAACGACGGTCTTTTGGGTAATCTCCCTGCTGCGGTGGCTCGAGCGAAACAACTGGTCGCTGAAGGAGCCGATATCCTCGATATCGGTGGAGAATCTGCCCGTGCTGGATTTCCTCCCTTACATCCAGAGGAGGAAATAGCCCGCATTTTGCCCTTAGTGCGCATTTTGGTCCAAGAGGTGGCCGTGCCGCTTTCCATAGATACTTATAAGAGCCCGGTAGCAGAGGCGGCCCTCGAAGCTGGGGCAAGTATGATTAATGATATCAGTGGGCTCCGGGTAGATCCCAAGTTAGCAGAAATTGCCGCCAGATACCAGGCTGCACTGGTCATCATGCATATTCGTGGGAAGCCCAAGGAGAGACAAATTCATCCTGTTTACTCTGCACTCCTCCCCGAGATCTTTACTTTTCTGCAAGAGAGTATTGCGATGGCATTGCAGGCTGGGGTAAAGCGGGAACAGATCATTCTTGATCCTGGTATTGATTTTGGGAAGACAGTGGGCCAGAGCTTAGAAGTGCTCAAACGGTTGGCGGAATTCAAAACTTTAGGGTTTCCTCTTCTGCTTGCTCCTTCACGTAAGACGGTGATTGGCGAGGTATTACAGGTGCCAGTAGAGGATCGACTGGAAGGAACTGCTGCCTTGGTCGCCCATGGGGTCGCGCAGGGAATCGATCTGGTTCGAGTACACGATGTCAAGGCGATGAGACGGGTTGTCCGAATGACCGAGGCGATCCGGCAAGGTGAGAGTTACAATGGAGCTTTGTAAGGGAGTAAGGAGAAAGCATGGAATTTCTGGATGAGACTCTTATACGGTGGATACATCTCCTGGCAGCCGCTACGTGGGTTGGAGGGATGATATTTCTCTTATTTATTGCCTTACCAACGCTCTCCTTGCGACGAGAGACAGCGCGAGCCCCTACTTTCACACACACCTTTGCCCGGTTTCTGAAGATAGTGTGGATAAGCGTTGGGTTGCTTATTTTGACTGGAATAGGAAATCTCTATATACGTCTTCAAATGCAAACCCATACCCCTCTCACAGTCTATTACTATGGAGTTTTCTTTCTCAAGTTCATCCTCTTCATAGGGATGCTGAGTATGGCCGGAAAACTCCACTTTGCTATTATTCCAAAGCTGAGAGAACTAGAGGCAGGATCAAGCGAGGAAGGACAAAAGCCTGTGGAAGAGTTAGGGCAATGGCAAAAGAAAGCGTTGCGGTTGACCCAGGGAAATCTGCTGATAGGAGTGATTATTTTTCTGTTAGCTGCTTATCTGACTGCTCTAGCCACTGGCCATGTGGTCAGCGAATAGGAACAGAGACTTGAGGGTAGATAGAGTAGAGCGGGAAAAGTGTCCAAGAAATTTTTTACAGTAGAAGAAGCTAATCGCTTATTACCGGAGATTATCCCGATCCTGAAACGCTTGATCTCTTTGCGCCGCGCGATAGGAAACGCCCAACCCGAGGCCAAATATCTAGAACAAAAGGGGCAGCAGAATGGTGGTAGTGCTCGAGGAACTCAATATCTGGAGGAATATTTTCACCTGGTCAGGCAGATGAACAGGTTGTATGGGATGGGAATCCTCCTCAAAGACATTGAGAGAGGGTTAATAGATTTTCCCCATCTCCGCGAAGGACGAGAAGTGTATCTCTGCTGGAAATTAGGGGAAGAGAAAATTGCTTATTGGCATGAAGTCTATGCCGGCTATGCTGGAAGGCAGCCGTTGTGAGGAAATAGTGGAAAGGAGATATCCATGAAAATACCGTGGAACAAAAGGGACACGATTACTGAGGAGCAGGTTCTGGAAGCCCTGAGTCGCGTCCAAGAACCTGTGCTCCATCGGGATCTGGTCTCTTTACATATGATCAAAGAGATGCAGATTCAGGACTCGACCGTAATTTTTACTGTTGAATTGCCTACCCCAGCGCATCCTCAAAAGCAGCAAATTGAGCAGCTCTGTCGAGAAGCAGTGCAGCAGATCCCAGGAGTCAGTGCGGTCCATATCAGATTCACCGCAAAGGTAACCGCGTATAATCCGGGGACCGGACAGGCTGCTTTACCCGGTGTGAAGAATATCATCACGGTGGCTAGCGGAAAAGGAGGGGTGGGGAAATCGACTGTGGCCGCAAACTTGGCCTTGGCTCTGGGACGTAGTGGGGCGAAGGTGGGCTTATTAGACGGAGATATTTATGGGCCGAGTATCCCTATGCTGATGGGAATTCAGCCCGATGAAAAGCCAACCATTACCGCTAATCAGATGCTTCCTCTTGAAAAATATGGCATTAAGATAATGTCGATGGGATTAGTAATTGAAGAAGATACTGCGGTAGTGTGGCGGGGACCGATGTTAGGAAAAGCAGTGCAGCAGATGCTCCGCGATGTGGCCTGGGGCGAGATTGATTATCTGGTCATCGATCTTCCTCCTGGTACCGGAGATGTGCAGCTTACCCTTGTCCAGTCTGTACCAGTAGCTGGATCGGTAATCGTGACTACGCCTCAAAATGTAGCCCTGCTGGATGTACGGCGAGCTATTGGTATGTTCCAAAAAGTGCAAGTTCCCGTACTCGGTATTGTGGAAAACATGAGTTATTTTCTCTGTCCACACTGTGGGAAACGGACGGATATATTCAAACATGGTGGTGGGCGCATCGCCAGTGAAAGGCTGGGGATTCCTTTCCTGGGGGAAATTCCGCTCGACCCTTCCCTGCCCGTAGGAGGAGACGATGGTCGGCCTGTTGTCGCTGTCGATCCAGATTCCCCGCAAACTAAAGTCTTTATGGAAATTGCTGGAGCAGTAGCTCTACGTATTAGTGCGCTCAATTTTGAGCTTTCCCAGAGGACAAGAGGGACTACTATCCGTTGGACTGGTATACCGGGGAGGAAGTAAGGTTCTTTCGCCTGTTCTGGTCAGGCAATAAAGCCGCACCTCATTTTGGAGCTAATTGTCATATCCACACCGGAGAGTGGAGAGAGAAAGCTTATACATCTCATGCTACTTTTTCTCCACTCCTCATTCCATCAAAGGAGGGCAAGGATAATTGGGGGAAGGGAGACATTAGAGAAGATATCCATACTTGAAATTGGTTTTTTCCAGCCGTCTTTTCAGCAGAGTAACTTTCTCATCCTCCTCTTGAAAAGGATCGTTACAGCGGACCCAAAGATTTAACAGATAGCCCAGCCGAATATAATTCCAATCCAGGTCATAGGGAATTCTCTTCTGTTTGGCGAGTTTGATAAGCTCTCCGCGAAGTTTGGCTCTGGTGTTCTGAGGAGGCTGGGTGGTGGCGAGCTGGATCTGTTCTTCACTCAAGACTCGTTCCACCTGTTGCTTCCGCTCCATAAGATAATAGAGTCCTTTATTGGTACGAATATCGTGATATTGCAGATCCATCATGAGCACTTTGTCATCTGTGGATAGGCCATCCTGCTTATCCAGGTATTTATCAATCAAGTACTTTTTGATAACCCAATCGATCTCCCGATAAAGATGCATGGGATCTTCATCCAGCCATCGTAAAACATATCCCCACTTATCCAGAATATCCTCTACATCCGGGTCCTTCGGCTTGGTGGCATAGTACTTCAACGCCAGTTCATAGTATTCTTGTTGAATTTCCAATGCACTTGCTTTCCCCCCATCATCGAGCTGGAGTTTCTTTTTGCAGGTGAGATCCCGGGAGATATCCTTGAGCGCTCGTACCGGATTGCGTAAGGAAAAATCCTTGCGAATAAACCCATCCTCCACCATCTCCAGGACTAGTGCAGTCGCTCCTATCTTCAGATAGGTGGTATATTCAGACATGTTGGAATCGCCAACGATGATGTGGAGGCGGCGGTAGCGTTCCTTATCCGCATGCGGTTCATCACGAGTATTGATGATACTCCGTTCGTTGGTGGTGGTTCCAGAAATCTCCTGCCGGATATGCTGTGCACGTTGGGAAATATAGAAATCTATGCCGCGCCGGGTCTTAAAATATTTTCCCGAGCCCGCATAGATCTGGCGAGTGACCAAGAAAGGGATGAGCTGTTCAGCCAGATCATAGAAATCGGTGGTCCGCTCCACCAGATAATTTTCATGACATCCATACGAATTACCAACAAAGTCGGTATTATTCTTAAAAATCGCCAGATTCCCTGTCAACCCTTCTTCACGGAGTCGTTGCTCTGCATAATAGAGCAAATCTTCCAGAATCTTTTCTCCAGCTTTATCATAAATGACGAGATCGAGCGGACTGGCACACTCTGGAGTGGCATATTCTGGATGACAACCCGTATCGAGATAGAAGCGGGCTCCGTTTTCCAGGAACACATTGAGGAATCCCTCTGTGGTAATCAACTTCTCAAAGAGGTAGCGTACCGCCTTTTCTGCGGGGAGGGTACGACGCCCATCCGAGGTAAAGATAATACCATATTCACTTTCCAGCCCATAGATTCGCTTTTTCACGCTCTATCAACCCTTTTTAGCTCGTTGGAGAAGTTCTCGAATTTCCGGGCTCTGGATCCGTCGAAACTTCCTCCCGGAGCGACGTCGGTCAAGAATAGCCACCTCCAGATTATCTTCTGGGAGCGGCTTGCCTGGTTGAACCGTTTCTAAGGCTACTTTGCACAGTTGGAGAGCCTCGGCCAGCCCCATCTCCTCCCGATAGTTTCTTTCAAGATACGCACCGATCTTCTCCGCCTGACCTCCAATAACCGCAAAGCGGTGATGATCGCTGATACTTCCATCAAAGGAGATGTGATAGATCTGGTTCGTCTTGGCATCCTCTCCCACTTCGGTAACCAGGATTTCTACTTCGAGCGGTTTGATCTCCCGGGTGAAAATATTTCCAATGACTTCCGAGTAAGCATTCGCCAACGATTTTGTGGTAACGTCTTCCCGGCTATAGGCATAGCCTTTGATATCCGCATATCGGACTCCAGCTTTGCGGAGATTTTCAAATTCGCTATATTTCCCTACACCAGCAAAAGCAATCCGATCATAAATTTCTGCAATTTTGTTGAGGGAAGCGCTCGGGTTTTCTGCTGTCAGGATAATGCCATCTTGATACTCCACCACCACAATCGACTTCCCTTTCGCAATTCCCTTCCGGGCATATTCCGCCTTATCCTGCACCATTTGATCTGGTGCAACATAAAAAGGCATCGCCATATCTATTATCCCTTTGTCCTTATCTCTTGTATGAGTTCTTCACAAATCGACCTGATTTCTTCCTCAGGTACATCCATAATTCCTTGCGCCGTGACAGTCTTCATAATAGGATAAATTCCACGGATCAAATCAGGCCCTCCAGTGGCTACATCGGAATCCGCAGCATCAATCAAAGCTTCCAGTGCTAAACGAATAGCTTCGGACTGAGAGAGGTTATCCCGGTGAAATTTGCGGAGGGTACTCCGAGCATCTTTTCCACCAGAACCTGTAGCATAATAGCTTTGCTCCTCATATTTCCCACCGGTAACATCGTATTTATAAATCTTCCCTATCCCTTTTTTCGGATCAAAGCCCGCAAAAATGGGAATAACGACTAGGCCATGCAATGCAGCCGGAAGATTTTGCTTAATCATCTGGGCGAGCTTGTTCGCCTTGCCCTCCAGGACCAATGGCTCCCCCTCGATCTTTTCGTAGTGCTCCAACTCTGTCTGAAAAAGCTTGACGATCTCAATCGCTGGACCAGCGACTCCCGCAATAGCAATCGCGGAGTACTCATCGGCCTTATAGACCTTCTCGATACGACGATCCGAAATTTGAAACCCTTCAGTGGCTTGACGATCTCCTGCGATGAGGACTCCATCCCGATAGCGGAGAGCAAGAATAGTCGTCCCATGCGGGGTGGAAGGCATTTCCCACTCAGGGGGAATCTGCTCGAAATGATACCGAGGGAGCAAGTAAGCAAAGTCAGTTTGTAATAAATCAACAAAACTAGAGCCCTGGTATCGCAGGTTGAGCATCAAGGTTACTCCCCTCCCCGCTGCACATAGTTCTTGACGAATTCTTCCGCATTTTCTTCCAGCACTTCATCAATTTCATCGATAAGCTTATCAAGATCCTCCTTCAAGCTTTCTCCCTTTTCTCGAATAGAAGTCGGTGTCTTTTTTTCCTCTTCGCGCTGGGGGGCATCACTTTTTTTGACTCGCTGTTGTTGCTCTCCAGCCGCTTGCACTACCTGGACAAGCGAGGAAAATTCCTCCTTCGGCAGACCGACAGAGGATCGCGTCACTCTTGAGCGCTTTTCTGGAAACGTTTGCCACACCATATCTGTTCTCCTTCATAATTGCCGGAGAGGTGAACGCTTTTTCTTTCACTCTCTCCAAAATATGAGATCAGAAGGATACGTATGTTAGATACGAAAAATAGCCCTGTACGGCACCTTCTGCTCTTGCGTCTCTTCTGACTAGAGAGACAAGTTGGTTAACAGTTCCTCCACTGTATTCGATCGTGCTAAGAGGCCCTCCACATGGGCTTTGGAACCTTTTGCCGGTTCCTCCATGAGTACCCGTTTGATCGGGCCCTCATCCACATTAAAGGAGAGTGAATCCCAATTCACTCCAAAGATGTAATTACGAAACTTCTTGAGACACATCCCACGGAAATAGGCTCTGGTGTCTATAGGAGGATTATCTATAGCGGCTAAAATTTCCTCATCGGTGACAATCCGCTCCACTTCTCCTGTCTTCTGCAAGAGATAGTATAACCCTTTATCAGTTCGAATATCATGATACTGTAAATCCATCATAGCGACACGGGAACTCTCCCAGTCTTCTCCCCGTTTTTCCATATATGAGTGAATGAGATGCCATTTAATGACCCAGTCAATTTCACGCCGAAGTGAAAAGGGATCACTCGCCAATCTATCCAGGACATAGGTCCATTTCTCCAGAAGATCGGCCGTGATCGGTGTAAGTTCCCTGTTTGCATAATACTGTTGGGCCATTTCGAGATACGAACGCTGAATATCGATCGCCGTATACTTTTTCCCATTATCGAGTTCGATCAATTTTTTACAGGTCAGATCACGAGAGAGATCCTTCATGGCCTTGACCGGATTACGCAGAACCAAACTCTTTTCCAGAGCCTGGTCCTCAATCATGCTCAGCACAATACTGGTCACTCCCGTTTTGAGATAGATCGTATACTCTGACATGTTGGAATCACCAACAATCACATGCAAACGTCGATATTTCTCTCGATTGGCATGCGGTTCATCTCGGGTATTAATAATCGGTCGTTTGACCATGGTATCCAAACCAATTTCTGTTTCAAAGAAATCCGCACGTTGTGAAATCTGAAACGGCGCATACTCTGTCTCGTTCTCTGCTCCAACTTTTCCTGACCCACAGAAGATCAAGCGCGTTACCAAAAAGGGAATCAGATGTTCGATGATCAAATTGAACGGAGTATTACGATCCATGAGATAATTCTCATGCGAACCATAACTGTTCCCCTTACGATCGCTGTTGTTTTTGTAGATAAGGATACGTTGTTCGGGAGGGAGTTTCTGTTCAGCCCGGAGACGACTCATGTCCAGAATCCGCTCCCCCGCTTTCTCGAAACGGACAAGATCACGAGGATTAGAACATTCCGGAGTTGAGAACTCCGGATGGGCGTGGTCGAGATAATAACGAGCCCCATTGGTGAGGATCTTGTTGATACTCATATTATCCTGCTGATCAGGGATTTCAAACTCTTCATCCAGTTCAAACCCCCGGGCATCTACTAATGGATCCTCCTGGTCATAATCCCAAAGAAATTTGGCGAGGGGTTCAACATGATAACTATTGATCAATAGAAGTGACTTCGAGATAGGGTCAAAATCAGGGTCATTCCGCACCATGATCCCGTATTCTGTCTCGCTTCCCATAATCTTTGGAATAGCCATGATCTCTTCTTACTTTACCTCCTTTTATGAGGTTTAGGAAGCTCTCCTTCCCTGCTGGTACTCACCACCGCGGTCTTTTACGAGAGCAAACCAACACTTCCACTTGTTTTCTTCGAATTAGAGGTATTGCCCACCCTGGATATCTTCGATATTTCGCACCATAGAAGGTTCTCCACCAATAAGGGTGCGCACATTGATAATCTTTTCCCCTTTCCGCCCAGAGATACGTGCCCAATCGTCAGGGTTGGTGGTATTGGGCAAGTCCTCATTTTCTTTAAACTCTCCTGATACAGATTCCTGGAGATCTTCATAAGTGATACCTTTTTCACCGGTAGCAATCAACCGCTTGATCGCCACTTTCTTGGCACGGGCCACGATATTGGCGATCATGGCACCGCTCATAAAGTCTTTAAAGTAGAAGATCTCTCGTTCTCCCCGAGCATAGGTAACCTCCAGGAATTTATTCCGATCATCTGTACTATACATGTAATCGGTAATTCGATCAATCAAAGAATTAATTGCCTTCTGTGGATCGTTTCCAGCTAGAGCCAGCTCTTTGGGATGAATAGGGAGATCCGGGGTCAAATATTTCGAGAAAATATCTCTTGCCGCCTCTTTATTTGGGCGATCAATCTTGATTTTTAAATCGAGCCGACCTGGACGTAAGACCGCCGGATCGATCAGATCCTGTCGATTACTCGCTCCAATCACAATGACATTGCGCAAGGTCTCTAAGCCATCGATCTCGGAGAGGAACTGGGCCACCACCGTAATTTCCATATCCGAGGAGACCCCTGAACCGCGCATACGAAAGATGGAGTCCATTTCATCAAAGAAGACAATCACAGGAGTGTCTTCCTGAGCCTTCTCTTTAGCCTTTTTGAAGACTTCACGAATTTTATGTTCTGTCTCGCCAACATATTTGTTCAGCAGTTCCGGCCCTTTCACATTCAAGAAATAACTCTTGGTCTTCTTCCCGGTTTTCTTTTCGATTTTTTCCGCCAAACTGTTTGCTACTGCTTTAGCGATAAGCGTCTTCCCACAGCCAGGAGGACCGTAAAGCAGAATGCCTTTGGGTGGGGTGAGTTTATGTTCTTTGAATTCTTCGGGATAGAGATAAGGCAACTCAATACCATCTCGTAAAGCCTCGATCTGTTCGTCTAATCCCCCGATATCATCATAGGTGACATTGGGAACCTCTTCCAGGATCACTTCTTCAACATCGGATTTGGGCAATTTTTCGAGGGCATAACCAGAACGAGGATCGAAGAGGACATTGTCCCCGATTTTTAACGTCTCTTTCTTCAAGGGATCAGAAAGCCGGATCACCATCTCTTCATCAGCACGGCCGATTACAATCACACGATTTTCATCCAGAAAATCCTTGATGTGCACCACTTCCCCTTTGGTTTCATAATCACTGATCTCTATCACATTATACGCTTCATTTAGCGCCAGCAGCCGTCCCTCTTTGAGTTCAGAGCGGTCAACCTTTTGGTGCACATTGACCTTCATATTTCGGCCATCTACAGCAATATCCACCGTCCCATCTTTATTAAAGCGACGAAAAGTGCCATAACTATTTGGTGGGGAACAGAGTTTGTCAATTTCTTCTTTGAGGGCTAGAATCTGGTTTTTCGCCTCTTGAAGCGCAGAGGCGAGCTTTTCATTCTGCTTCCGTCCATTGGTGAGCTGTTCATTCGCCTGATAATACTTCCGTTTCAATACCTCGTATTGGCTAATAGTCTTTTCCAGATTCTTCAGCAGGGTATCCGATTCATCTTCTAATATCTTGACCTGCTCCTGGAGTTTTCCAATTTCGTTCTCGTATTGACTCAATTTGCTTTGCAATGGCTCATCACCTTTCGACATATGTAAAGAGAACTTTTTCATGAATCCTTTGCGCTCGGGATCGTTAGAAAAGTGTTCCATACGTGTGCTCTCCTCTTTTCCCAACAATTTACTCCAGAAGAGTTTCATCAGATTAGCATAGATACCCCGAGAAGTCAAGACTCAAAGGGTTCTCGGTCATAGGTGATCACTTCGGGTAGAGCAAGACTCTCCCTCTTTCCTCAGGAGAAATTTAAGAATCCAACTGCTTCCTTAGTTACGCAGCGTATGCTATCATTCTCGACTATGCTTCACCGTCTCCGTGTCAGTACAGCATTCTTTGAAATTATACATCGTATTAGCGATTCACGCAATGACTAAGCGAGGGTAGTCGTCAGATAGATAGGCACTTTCTGTCTTTTGGCTCCATAAACTTCATTGCTCTACTCATACCCGGTACAATATAATAATATGAAACGAAAAAAAAGAGAAGAACTAGGCAGATCTGTCTCGCAAAAAGAGGAGTAGATAACCATGCTTAAAACCTTTCGTGAAGCCCAACCCTGGATTATTAAAATGGTAATGGGAGGGGTGGTATTAGCCTTTATTGGTACCATCTTCTTTGCCTGGGGAATGGGGGGACAAACAGCGCGGAATACGCTAGCTACAGTGGAAGGAACAGCTATCACCTTGCCTGAGTTTCAAACCGCTTACCAGAATCTCTACAATTTTTATCAGCAACAATACAAGGACCGCTTTACGCCAGAGCTCGCCCAAACCCTCGGTCTCAAACGACAAGTGCTCGACAATTTGATTCAACGGCATCTCTTATTGCAAGAGGCGCAGAAAGAGGGCTTGGTCGTGACCAATGCTGAACTGATCGCCCATATCCAGGAATATCCGGCGTTTCAAGTCGAGGGGAAATTTGACAAAGAGCGCTATCGACGTCTCCTACAGCTCAATAGGCTGTCCCCTGGTGAATTTGAACAACAGCAAAAGCATGATCTGCTCATTGCCAAACTCGAAAGAATGATTATGGAGAGTGTCCGTGTGTCGGAGGCTGAGCTTAAAGAAGCCTACGCAAGAGAGTATGGAAAAATTAAGTTCCGATTTCTAACCCTCACTCCTCCGTTTTTTGAGTCGGACATCAATGCTCAGATTCTGGAAGAGGAGATTGAAAAGTACTATCAAGAGAACAAAGAGCTCTTTCGGAAACCAGAGCAGATCCAGGTCAGCTATCTTCTGGTGGAGAGCAAACCCTTTGAAGACCAGGTAACCATCACAGAGGAGGCGGTCACTCAATATTACAATGCACACAAAGAAGACTACAGACGCGAGGAGCGAGTAAGGGCCCGACATATTTTAATCAAGGTGGACCCTGCGGCCAAGCCGGAAGAAGAGGAGCAAGCAAAAGCTCGTGCTGAAGAGATTCTTCGACAGGTCAAGGCTGAGGGAGCAGACTTTGCTCAGATTGCCAAAGAGGTTTCGGAAGATCCCTCTTCGGCTCAGCAAGGAGGGGATCTGGGGTATTTCGGTCGCGGAGCAATGGTGAAACCTTTTGAAGAGATGGCTTTCACGCTTCAGCCAGGAGAAATTAGCCCCCTCGTACGCACCAATTTTGGGTATCATATTATTCGCGTAGAGGATAAACAGGAAGCAGGATATCAACCGCTCGAAGAGATAAAAATGCTCCTCACGGAACAGCTCAAGCGTGAAGAGGTGGATAAATTAGTCCGTACAAGAGCAGAAGCCCTCCTGGAAGAGATAAAAGCTCAAGGAGGGAACTTGGAAGCGGTAGGCCAAAAAGAAGGGATAACGATCTTCACCACTCCCTTTTTTGCTCGTACAGAACGACAACTCCCTGGCATTATGAATGCTTCACTCTTTGTCAAGACGGCTTTCGCACTCCAGGAAGACGAAGTGAGTACTCCACTCAAGCTTGGTCGAGACTATTATCTCCTGAAGATAGTAGCCCGCAAAGCTCCCCATGTCCCCGAATTTGCCGAGATTCAAGAAGAAGTGCGTGCAAAACTCATAGCCGAGAAGAGTAACAAGGCGGCAGCAGAGAAGGCAGAAGCTCTAGACAAAGACCTGACCAAGGGTGCTTCTCTCCAAGATATTGCCCAATCACTGGATCTCAAAGTCCAGGAAACCGGTTTCCTTACTCGTCGTGATCCCATTCCAGAGATCGGTCGAAACCCCACACTCCTGGATACGGTATTTCAAATGAAGAAAGGAGAAAGTAAAGTGATACCGAGTGGGGACAAATATTATATCGTACAGATAGACGATCAACAGCTCTTCGACGAAGAAGATTATACCAAGAAACGTCCCGAACTTGAGCAACGTCTTCAGGCTATGAAGGAAACCTTGGTCTTTCAGGCATGGTTAGAGAGGTTACGTAAACAGGCGGAAATCTCCATCAATGAAGAATTAATGGCTCTACTCTAATTTGCACCATCCTCAAGGTTCAAGGCCCTTATAGTAACTACCTCTCAACCTGCCATACTGAGTCTTTCGCCTCCCGCCGGAGGGGGACCGGATTCTCTACAGCTCAGCGGAGAGAATCCGGTCCCCCTCCGTACTTTCTCTGTCTCCACAACCTGGAGCATATCGGGGTCCACACTATAATCTATTGCTCAGTGGAGTCTGTGCTCAAACCAAAGACAATTTTTGCCCGATGGCCAAAACCTTTGTAACCACTGCATGCGCATCCGGGCCCAAAACTCTGATCATCGGCTCTTTACCGAGATCTCCCAGGTCATAGATGATATCAGGAACCTGGCCATAATCTTGAATAGCTTTTTCTACTCCCCATTCCAGACTTGACCCCTCCTGCTCTTTAATCATAGGCGGCTCTTCGGCTCGATTAAAGCTTGCTATTCGCCAGGAGAATTTCCGGCAAATCTCCAGAATACCCTCGGAATACCGGATATTCATCGCCGCTCGCCATGCTGGGTCATGGCGCATAACTGTGAGAATGATCTTCGCCACATGCTGGGAAGCTCCAAAGCGTGGAGCAGCAATAGTATGTACATTCTTACCCAGACGAATAATACGGCCTGGAATCGCAATAACATCGGCGGGAGATTCGGCTAAAGGCAGAGCGAGCCCCAGGTTGGATTGTACTTCCGGAATGAGTGGTCCGATTTCCGCTTTTTTTAAGCGCTCTATTGCCTCCTCCATCTGCAGGAGAAGTGCATAGCGTTCCTTTTCCCGCAAAAATTCGCTGAGAGGATTGGCTGGCCCATGCCCTTTGCCTAAAGGAAGACTCCAGCGAATGGCACTGGTAATAAACCGCTTCGCTCGATCTATCGCTTGTTCTAAAGAGGCCCCCTTAGCCAGTTCGGCGGTTATTGCTGCTGAGAGCACGCAACCAGTACCATGTGTGTGTGGTGTGTCGATATGAGGGCTTTCAAAAGAGGAAAAATTTTCCCCATCGTAAAGTAAATCGAGTGCTCTCTCCGGGAAATGTCCCCCCTTAATCAGCACCCGTTTGGCACCAGCCTGATAGATACGTTTCGCAGCCGTTCGCATATCTTCTACCGTTTTGATCTCCTGCCCAGCCAGGATTTCTGCTTCTCCTCGATTGGGAGTAACCAGATAGGCCAAAGGGAGGAGATGCTGCTGAAGAGTATCGCGAGCGGCGGGTTGGAGTAACACATCCCCACTGGTCGCTACCATAACTGGATCGACCACTACTTTTTCAATACGGTACTCGCGAATTTTGGCAGCAACAAGTTCGATAATAGCTGCATTCGAGAGCATTCCTGTTTTCATGGCATCTGTACCTATATCGGTCATGACCGAATCGATCTGGCTGCCGATAAAGGCTGGCGGAATATCATAAATTCCCTGCACACCTTGTGTGTTCTGGGCGGTGAGGGAGGTAATGGCGGAGGTCCCAAATACCCCTAACATGGAGAAGGTTTTAAGATCAGCCTGAATGCCGGCTCCTCCACCCGAATCTGAGCCAGCAACGGTCAGTGCAACTTTTATCATGTCTCTGCTCCTTGTCTTAAACCGATCATCAATCCTCTCTGAGACCTGGAGAAACGAAGATTCGGATCTCCTATTGTATGAACTCATCGCGAGTAAGTCTGTAAATGTTATTCTGAGCAGAGCGAAGAATCTCGTAATTCTGCTACGATTCAAGAGAGAGCCTTCACTTCGTTCAGGATGACCTTCAGGAATCTACTCGCAATGAGTTCAATCGCAGATAATATGAAGAAAGGAACAAGATCTGTCAAGAAGGGTGTTGATTCTGACCCGGAGACTCAGGAAAACTCTCCTCTTCTTGAAAAGGATGCTGGAGAGCCACCACAGGAGGAGGGGATTTTTGGGCTAGACGACCAATATCAGCAGGAGAGAACTCTCCCTGATCAGTAATAATACGCGTAATGAGATGAGCAGGGATAGCCTCAAAGTACTGATTGTGAACTACCAGATTCGGAATCTTGTGCGCAAAAATTTCCCGAGGATTGGCAGTTTCAAATGGAAAAGCCGAGACTTCTGTTGCGGGATAGCGTTTATATTCTTCACACCCCACATAAAAAGGGATCCCCTTTTCTCGTGCAGCAAGTGCAAGCAGATGGGAACCAATTTTATTCACCACCGACCCATCTGCTAACAGAGCATCGGCTCCTACCACAGCAACATCAGCCTGTGTGATATGGTAAGCCAGAGCTGCGTCGGCAATCAAGGTGACTGAAAAACCCAGCTCTGCAAGGGCTTTGGCGGTATCTCTTCCCTCGAAAAGGGGACGTGATTCAGCGACAATCGCTTGCCTGTGACGTTTCCGGATAGATCGAAAAGCAGCTAGGAGCGTGGAGCTTCTGCTCAAAGTAATGACACAGGAAAAGGGCTTAAGGATCTGGACAAGCTGTTTTGCAGCCTTTTTCCTGCTCGCGTCAAGTTCTTGTCGTATCGTAGAAATAAGATGAAGAAGCGGAGAAGGAGAACCGAAATTCTCTGGTTGAGCTTTTTGATGGGTCCGCAAAGTAAGAATAATTGAACCCAAAGCATTCCCAACAGGAGCCATCGAGGGACGTGCCATGGCTAGCTGATGAGCCCAAAAGCGGAGTTTTTCAAAATAATCAGAGGAAGGTTTAAAATGATGTCTTGCTACCTCAGAGAAAATCTCCACAGCCTTGGTGGCCATCTCCATCGCTCCAGAAGCTGTATCTTTTTGCAGAAGGGATTTTCCCTCCTGAATCTCTGGAGGAAAGAGTGGTAAGACCGCATGTAAGGCCTCAGTAAGGCCAGGCACACCGGAAAAGGTATCAATAGTCCAGGGACAAATCCAGCGATACTCCTTATGCTCCCAATCCAGCCGAACCGGGCGAGGGGAGATTTTCTGAAATAGAAAGGGATGAATCACCCAGAGTCTCTGCAAGGCCTCATCTCGTACCCGCAAAGGTTTGCCAGATTTTTGGAGGACACAGTCCCGTTTCGATAACCCCACTTCTTCCTCTAGCTCGAGGTAGGCCTGCTCAACCGGTTTCCGTTCTACAAAACCACTAATGCCAGCCCAGGCCCCTCGATATGTCCCCACCCGGTTGCTTCGTCTGAGGAGCAGAACTTTTCCCTGTTCCATAAGAAAAGCGGTTACGACATGCGTTTCATCCATAGGCCATCCGTTTCTCTTTGCCTTGATCTGGCTCAATCAGTTCAATATTAAGTAAGTATCACTAAGCATTTTTCACAAAAGCCAGAGGGAGGGCGGGCTCCGTCCACCAACACAGCCAGGGGTATTCTTGGTGGGCATAGCCCACCCTACATTTTTATGGCGGTGAAGAGTGCAAGAAATTTAGTCATAGTTACTTGTTGAATTAATATTACGCCTTTCTCTAGAGAAAGCAATCCCTTTCTCAACGGTCTGGAGGATACAAGAAAGGAGCTTGACAAATCTTTTCCTCCATGCTAGTTTTGGATTACTAGAATAGGAGGACGAGAACACCCCCGGGGCAGGGTGCAATTCCCGACCGGCGGTAAAGCCCGCGACCCTTGTAAAGAAAAACCCTTTACAAGGCTGATCTGGTGAAATTCCAGAGCCGACAGTGACAGTCTGGATGGGAGGAAGGGTGTTCAGTGCTTCGGCACAAGGAGTGGTGTTGTGTGTACAGATCCCGGGGAAGAGTTTTCTCCGGGATTTTTTTGGTTTGTGTGGGCTCTTGTGTCTTCTCCTACGAAGACACAAGCCCCTTTGAGAGATTCTAGAGAGAACGAGTGCTGCTCTTGAGCGATTACGAACAATTTATGCGACGAACTTTTGCCCTTGCCCTGCAAGCCAAGGGAAGAACCAGTCCCAATCCTCTGGTCGGTGCGCTCATTCTGCAAGGAGAAAATATAGTTGGAGAGGGATATCATCAGAAAGCGGGAACAGATCATGCGGAAATTGTGGCTCTGAAAATGGCTGGGGAAAAGGCTCGGGGGGGGACTATGGTGGTGAACCTTGAACCATGCTGTCATTATGGTCGTACCCCTCCCTGCACTCAGGCTTTGATACAGAGTGGGATTACCCGGGTGGTGGCCGCTATGCGGGATCCTAACCCATTAGTGGCAGGAAAAGGTCTGATCGAATTACGTCAAGCAGGGATTGAAGTGGTGGAAGGGGTCCTAGAAGCAGAAGCTCAGCAACTGAATGAATGGTTTGTGAAATATATTACTACTGGGCTTCCCTTTGTTCTGCTCAAGGTCGCGGCAACATTGGATGGGAAAATTGCCACGAAAACAGGAGAGTCTCAGTGGATTACAGGTGAATATTCGCGGGCATATGGACATAAATTGCGTGATGAGTATGATGCTATTCTGGTGGGCATCAATACTATACGCAAAGATAACCCTCGCCTGACTACTCGCCTTGCCGACAAAGCGGGAAGGGATCCTGCACGGGTAGTCGTGGATAGTCAATTGCGTATTCCTCTTGATGCACAGGTCATTACGGCCGACTCGCCAGCTCGTGTCTTTGTAGCCACTACGGCTCAAGCCCCTGTTGAAAAAAAACAACGCCTCGAAGAGCGAGGAGTAGTTGTATTGACCGTGCCTGATAGAAAAGGACGGGTAGATTTACGGGTTCTCCTTTCCTTATTAGGGCAAGAGGGAATTATGAGTGTCCTGGTCGAAGGGGGAAGTGAAATCCATGCCTCCTTCTTACAGGCCCATCTGGCTGATAAGATGATCTTCTTTATAGCTCCTAAACTGCTTGGAGGACGAGATGCGCCCGGGGTGGTTGGTGGAGAAGGTATTGCCCATCTACGTGATGCCATACAGTTAGAGAAAATTTGTCTCGACCGTTGTGGAGAAGATATTGTTGTCGAGGGATATATTCGTCAGAAGGAAACCCCAAAATTATGTTTACTGGAATCATCGAAGAAGTTGGCCGATTGAAACGAGTAAGACAAGAGCGAGAAGGGCTCGCCCTGGTTATTACAGCGCCGCAGGTGGTCAGTGAACTCAAGGTAGGAGACAGTGTCGCGATTAATGGAGTCTGCCTTACCGTAACGGAATACGATAGAGCCTCTTTTACCGTTGAAGTGTCTCCAGAAACTTTACGGCGGACCAATTTGGGAACCTTGAAAGAGGGAGCAGGAGTGAATCTAGAACGCTCCCTTCGGGTGGGTGATCGACTCGGAGGCCATTATGTTAGTGGGCATATCGACGGAACCGGAACGATTCTCCGCAAAATTCCAGAAGGAAATGCTCTCAACTACACCATCCAGACAGAGCCTGAAATCCTGCGCTATGTGGTTCCAAAAGGATCAATAGCTGTTGATGGTATCAGTTTAACGGTGGTACAGGTGGACCGGACAACCTTTTCTGTCGCGATTATCCCCTTTACTGCCCGGATGACTACTTTAGGAGAAAAGGGGCCGGGAGCGACTGTGAATCTCGAGTGTGATCTGTTAGGCAAATATGTCGAGAAGTTTCTCGCTGAGAGTCGAGAAGGTGGGAAGGGCATTAATCAAGTGTTTTTAGCAGAGCACGGGTATCTCTGATCCTTTCTCCTACCAGAGAGGACAGGATTTGCTAGAGCCGAGTTGCCCCAAGAGGAAGAGAGGGAGAGATGTGTGATCTGGTGAGATCTGCAAGGGAATGTGATAAGGTATGGAGAACTCAAGGGATATGAAAGAGGGATATCAGTTTAATACCATCGAAGAAGCAATTGAGGACATTCGACAGGGGAAGATGATCATTCTGGTCGATGATGAGGATCGAGAAAATGAAGGGGATTTGACTATTGCCGCTGAAAAGGTTACCCCAGAAGCCATCAACTTTATGGCCAAGCATGGCCGTGGATTAATCTGCCTCTCTTTAACCCCCGAACGAGTCGATGAACTGCAGCTTCCCTTGATGGTCAGTGATAATACCGCACCATTAGGGACAGCCTTTACGGTCTCCATCGAAGCAAAACGTGGGGTATCTACTGGTATCTCAGCAGCGGATCGAGCGACCACGATCCTCACCGCTATTGATCCAAAAACAAAACCATCGGATCTGATCCGCCCTGGTCATGTCTTCCCCTTACGAGCCCGTAAAGGAGGAGTATTAGTCCGAAGTGGACAGACAGAAGGGTCTGTTGATCTCGCTCGATTGGCTGGTCTCTATCCGGCTGGAGTCATTTGTGAGATCATGAATGATGATGGAACCATGGCCCGTACACCCCAACTGTGGGAATTTGCCCAAAAATTTCAGCTCAAGATCGTGACTATCAAAGACCTGATTGAATATCGGATGCGGAAGGAGTCCCTGGTCAAACGGGCTGCAGTTACAGAGTTACCGACCGATTTTGGTATTTTCAAAGCCATTGCCTATGAGAATCTCATCAATGAGCAATGCCATATTGCTCTGGTCAAAGGAGAGATCTCGCCAGAACAACCCACCCTCGTCCGTGTCCACTCACAATGTCTGACTGGTGACGTGTTTGGCTCCCATCGATGCGATTGTGGTGAACAATTGCATCAGGCCATGGCAATGATCGCAAAAGAGGGCCGTGGAGTTATCTTATATCTCCAACAGGAGGGACGGGGGATTGGATTGCTCAACAAACTGAAGGCTTACGAATTACAGGATCGGGGACAGGATACGGTGGAAGCTAACGAAACTCTGGGATTTAAAGCAGATCTTCGGGAGTATGGGATTGGAGCGCAAATTTTGGTCGATCTCGGCTTGGGGAAAATTCGTCTGATGACCAATAATCCCCGAAAAATCGTTGGGTTAGCCGGTTATGGATTGTCAGTGGTAGAACGAGTACCTATTGAAATCCAACCACGCCAAACGAATAAACGATATCTGCAGGCGAAACAGCAAAAGCTTGGCCATCTGCTGACTTCGGTGATCGATCAAGAGGAATGCCTCCCTCAAGGACCGTATGCTCACCAAAGAGGGGATGCCCTTTACCAATGAGAACTGAGTATCTGAACTCGGTACCTAAAACCAGGAATTTTGAGCAAAAGCCCGTTCGCTTCACCACTACTTGAAAAACGGATGACGAATGGACTTCCCTCCGCTACGCTCCGGGGGTAATGTGGTCTGGTCACCCTGAACGGAGCGAAGGATCTCTTGGGGAAAGGGGCGACATGCTTCGTGGAGTTTTTCCCGAAGCGGAGCGCAGGGGTGTCCGTTTGACTCCCGAAGCGGAGCGCAGGGCTCAACATGACAAGCAGAGGAAGGGATGGAATTGAAGAGTGTAATTCATTACACCTATTTGCGGTGATGAATTGCCGAACGATCCAGCAAAACGCAAAAACTTCAGAACTGGTTACTTCACTGAATAATGTGAAAAAAATCGATGAGGAGAGCTGGATACCCAAAACGGAGGAGAGTGAGGTTCTGTCTGGTGTGTTGATCATGTATGGTGAGAGGTCGGCAGAGGAATGATATATGGTGAAGATTATCGAAGGAAAGTTGTGGGGAGAAGGATACAAGTTCGGTCTCGTGGTCAGTCGATTTAATAGTTTTATCACAGAACGCTTGTTAGAAGGGGCACTTGATGCCCTCTATCGACATGGGACACGGGAAGATGATATTGAGATTGTCAAAGTACCCGGATCTTTTGAAATCCCCTATGCCGCCCATAAAATGGCGCAACAGCGCAAATATCATGCGATCATCTGTCTGGGAGCTCTGATTCGGGGAGCTACACCGCACTTCGATTATATCGCCGCTGAAGTGACCAAAGGGATTGCGAATACCTCCCTGCAGACCGGTATTCCGATCCTGTTTGGGGTGTTGACGACCGACAGTCTCGAACAGGCTATCGAACGGGCAGGCTCGAAAATGGGTAATAAAGGGTGGGAGGCTGCGGTTGCTGCTTTAGAAATCGTAAATTTGTTCTCTAGCATGGATGAGGGTTAAGGGAAAGATGGGAAGACGTCGAAAAGCCAGAGAAATGGCTTTACAGGTGCTCTATCAGATTGATGTAGCCAAAGAGGAATGCGAAGAAGCGCTGCAAATTTTCTGGTCCTTTACCAAAGGGGACGAGAAGACTCAGGAATTCTGTAATATGCTAGTGCGAGGGACGATGACCCATCTGCACGACATTGATACACTCCTGGAACGCGTCAGTGATCACTGGACGCTGGATCGAATGAGTATTGTGGATCGAAATATTCTGCGCTTCGCTATTTATGAACTCTGTTATCTCAAAGATATCCCGCCCAAAGTAACTATTAATGAGGCCATCGAGGTGGCCAAAAAATATGGAACGGCTGACTCGGCTATCTTTGTGAATGGGATTCTCGACCGAATCAAACAGGAGATGAGCGAGCAACAGAACAGGACTTGCTCTTCATCTCCCTGATCTCCTCTTCCTCCTCGTCGGCCCAGTGCACAGGAATAACCAGGATGCTCTCCTGCAGATGAGAAAACACACCCTGTGTGGAGAGAGTGGAGCTGGCTTTTTATTCGACTCAAGAGGCCTGGCAATAGCGAGTTTACCAGAATATCCCCCGGAGCAGAAAAGTAGTTTCTGGCAAGTATTGCCCTCTTCCTATTACTCTCTTACCTTGGAAGGGGACGCCTTCGATGAAAAAAAGAAGAAAATTATCTCGTTTCCCCTCTTGTCCATGTTATACCTCTATGCTACGATTATATCGAAGCTGCCACAGCACAGTGTTTCCATACTTGACAAAATGATCTAAGGCGAGCAAAGCACATTTGCAGAAAGGGGGGTATCTGTGTTTGGTCAGAAAAAGGAGAAAATTCAGCTAACCATAGAAGGGATGTCCTGTGATCATTGTCGTCAGACAATACAAAAGGGGTTACAGGAACTCCCTGGGGTGACCAGTGTTCAGGTATTCCTTGCAGAAAAACGAGCGGACATCGAATTTAATCCGAAGAAAGTCTCTCGAGAACAGAAAGGAGAAAGTTCAGAGCCTGGGATATCAGACTTAACGCAGCGATCATCTTCCTGATACCGAGCAGAATATTCTCTTGGTGAGAGATCACGAAATAGTATTTGCAAATTTTGAGGGTGTAAGATACAATGCAGCAACCTTGTCCCACGTGGTTTGATAAAATCAGAGACCTGTTGACTGCGGTAAGGGATGAACATGTCTGTGGCGAGAGGTGTGTAGTGGGGGGAAGAATAAAGCAACATTAGGGGCAGCGGGGGAGAGATTTCGCATGCAGAGTAAAAGAGAAAGCACGGAAATTAAAGAACTGATCAAGCTAGGCAAAGAAAAAGGCTTCCTCACATATGATGAAGTAAATGATGCTTTACCCTCTGACATCTTTTTACCCGATGAAATTGATGACCTCATGATAATGTTTGGGGAGATGGATATCGAAATCGTTGATCTGCCGGATAATACAGAGTTTGCGAAGGCAGAGACGAAAACAGATGAGACTGAACCGGTAGAAGAGGAACTAGAGTACGAGCTGGACTCCATGGAAGGGATCGATGACCCTATTATGGTGTACCTTCGTGATATGGGGACGGTTCCTCTGCTTACTCCAGAAGATGAAATCAAGATTGCGACGAAGATTGAACAAGGAGAAAATGAGATTCGAGAAATTCTCCTGCATACTTCTCTATTAGCATATGAAATCATCGATATTGGAGCGAGACTGAAGGCGGGTGAGCTTCGGGTCAAAGATATTACGCAGGATCTGGATTTTAACATCAGTTATACCCCAGAATGTGAGGCGGCCTACCTGCAGCAGATTTTGTCTATTATCCAAGAGGTCGAACACTTGGGTAGGGAACAGATGAAGCTGTATCGCTTGCTGAAGAATGATGGCCTCAACACTACCCAGCGACGGATGTTGCTCCTCCAAATGCAAGACTACCAGGAAAAGATTGCTGAACTGCTCCGGACACTCAATCTCCGGCGGGAGGTGATTGATCATACAGTCCAAAAGCTCGAACGAGCTATCCAGCGTCTGCAAAAGGATCCCACCGCCCTCATGAAAACAGGAACGGCTCGTTCGATTGAGATTCTCCAGGAAGTCTGGAACCGTATTAAAGATCATCTGGCGGAAGTAGAGAAGGCCAAAAAGGAGATGGTGCAGTCGAATCTTCGGCTGGTGGTCAGTATTGCCAAGAAATATGTAAACCGAGGTTTGCCCCTTCTTGATCTTATTCAAGAAGGGAATATTGGTCTGATGAAAGCGGTCGAAAAATTTGACCATAAACGGGGCTACAAGTTCAGCACCTACGCTAGTTGGTGGATTCGACAGGCGATTGCCCGGGCGATTGCCGAACAGGTTCGCACCGTGCGTATTCCAGTGCATATGACAGAGACTATTAGCAAGCTCAATCGCGTGTCTCATTATCTCTTGCAGCAAATTGGTCGGAAACCCACTCCTGAAGAGATTGCTCGCGAAATGGATCTCCCCTTGGCCAAGGTACGGGAAGTGCTGAGTATTGCCAAAAAACCGATTTCTTTGGAGACCCCGGTGGGCGATGGGGATAGCCAACTCGGAGATTTCATCGAAGATAACAGTTTTTCTTCACCCTTTGAGACGGTCAGTGATCGGGACTTGGCCGAGCATATTTGTAAGATCTTGACCACCCTTTCCCCCCGAGAAGAAAAGGTGATCAAAATGCGCTTTGGCATAGGAGGAGAATCTATTCATACGCTGGAAGAAATCGGGCAGGGTTTCCAATTGAGTCGTGAACGTATCAGGCAAATTGAAGCGAAAGCGCTGAAAAAACTTCGGCACCCTACCCGGAGCCAGAAGCTCAAAAGCTTTTTAGAAAATTAACACTCTTGCTCAGCGAGGGGGAAGGAAGTCCTGGCAAGGGAATACTTCCCCCTTTATCTAAAACCTGTGAAAATGTATGTCGCTTGTACACTCTCCCCTCCAGCGCTTTTCCCTCTTTTCTTTCGTCTCGTACACATTGATTTTTCTTGGAATATTAACCCTTTCCATCGCGGAAGAATCTGTAATCTACGTGTTACTCTCCTTTATCCTTCTTCCTTTAAGCTTGGTCTGGGTAGAACACAAAAAACAGTTTGCCCTGAGCAAGTGGAGTGCAAATTTACTCGGCATAACAGCCATAGGATATGCCCTCTTTGAACTCTTTTTTCTCTCCGGTTCCTTTCTGGTCAGTTTGACCCATTTCCTTATCCTCATCCAACTTATCAAACTCTTTCAGTCTAAAACCTCTACGGACTATTGGCATCTCTACCTCATCAGTCTCATCCAAATCCTGGTTGCTTCCGTAATCTCTACAGAACTGATCTTTGGGGTACTCTTTGTCTGCTATATGATCGTGGGAACCTGGGCTCTGATCCTCTTACATTGGAATCAGGAAGTGGAAAGGAAACAAGGAAGGAGCGATAAGGTATCCCACCTATCCCTGGAGAACGGGACATGGTTCACCAAAAGCTTTTTGATACATACGGCCATTCTGACGCTCTGTATGTGTCTGTTCACCTCACTCTTTTTCCTGTTCATTCCTCGCTTGGGTGCTGGTTTTTTTCAACGGGAAATCAAACGAGGGATGGCGATCAGTGGGTTTTCGGAAACGGTTGATCTTAACGATATTGGGGCTATTTTGGAGAATCCTCAAGTGGTAATGTGGGTAGAGGTACTTGATCCACTTCCGCAGGGCTCTGCAGTCCCTTTTCTGTGGCGTGGATTGGCCTTTGACCAGTATCGGGATGGTCGGTGGTATGCTGTGGATTTACCCAAGCGCTGGTTTGCAGCAGATCAGGAGGGGCGTATCCTCTTATCTTCTACAATCCCATCAGCCGCTCATGAAAGCCAAAGACTCATCCAGCGCTTTACTCTCCAGCATCTGGATACCCAGGTAATTTTTGGGGCCTATCACCCACAAAGTATTGATGAGGGGCTTTCCTGGGTCCGAAAAGATGAGGCCGATGCAGTTTTCGCTCCCTATCCGCATACAGGGGGTATCAAATACCAGATCACTTCTCTTCTTCCCGTCAATCCGACCCGCACACCGGATTTCTCTCTTCATCCTCCCAGAAAAAGAAAAGAAAATGTGGAGCGTTACTTACAACTCCCTCCTCTCGATGATCGTATTCCACAACTTGCCCGGCAAGTGACGGCAGGGGTATCTACACCATATGAGAAGGCCAAACGCCTGGAAGTCTATCTCAAGACGCGGTATCGTTATAGCCTTACCTTGACACCTCCCCCAGCGAGAGAAGACCCGGTGGCCTATTTTCTTTTCCAATCACGGGCAGGACATTGTGAATATTTTGCGACTGCTTTGGCTATTTTGCTTCGGACACTCGGTATTCCTTCACGGTACGTAAATGGTTTTGCGCAGGGAGAATGGAACGAGTATGGCTCTTACTTTCTTGTCCGCCAAAGTGATGCTCATTCCTGGGTTGAAGCTTATTTCCCTGACTATGGCTGGCTTCCTTTTGATGCGACCCCCTCTCGTCCCTCATCCCCACCTTCTGAATGGTCTGCGACCCTGCAGATCGTTCCCAAATACTTTGATTCCTTACGAATGAAGTGGTATGCGTATATTATTGGATATAATTATCGGCATCAAAGACAGCTCGTCGGAGAAATTGGAGAAAATGTCTTTGAGATAGGGACACTCTTTGGCGAAAGTTTTACGAACTGGAAAGCTCTCTTCCTTCTGGATCCTCAACCAGCTAAACTGCTTGGAAAAATCCTGAGCGTGTTCTTGCTTGTTGGGGGGCTTCTGTGGGGAATCCGATTTGCCTTCTGGAAAATAACGGGGGTACAAGGCTGGAGAAAAGGGGAACCAAGGTATCGAGAACCGGTTATCGCTTATTATCAAGCACTGCTCCGAGTACTGGCTCGACATGGCTATACCAAACAACCCTGGACGACCCCTCAAGAATTTGCAGAGTCTCTTACCAAGGACCAACCCATCTTAGCCCCTCTGCTCCAAAATTTTACCAGGATCTACTACCACGCCCGTTTTGGCGGGGAACCGCTTCCCCGAGAGCTACTCTCTCATTTACACACCCTCCTTCAAGCGATCAAAAGAGGGTTTCAGCGTTAAGAGCTATTACCGTTCAAAGAGGCCAGGATCACCTGATGGAGGAGAAAGTGAGGTATATAGGAGGGATCAAAGTTGGTATCGAGAGGCCAAACGATCCGGAGCCCCCCAAAGGATGACCAGGAAGAGTCTTCTGTAAAGATGGCTATCTGCTTTTTCTGTTGGAGTGCGGCTTGATACCACTGCTCTTGCTGGGCTGGAGAAGCCAGAGAAATATCTAGGAGCAGGGAATGAGGGGGGGCCTCTGTAAGAATTCGAACATCAGAACTACTGGTAACGAGCGAGACTCCGTAATATCGAGAAAGGACTTCTCGAAAGAGTTTGTTGCGCTCTTCAGCAAGACCTTTGAGCATGATGACAAATGGATAGGTTGCTAGGTAACACTTCTTCAAATTGATAAGCGTTGAATAGGGAACAGAGAGATTCCCTCGACCAGAGCCGAGCTGACTCCCCTGGTCTCTGCTATGATAATCAGAGCCACCAGTATAAATAAGACTGAACTCACGGGCAAGCTTCCGGAAATACGGTATTTCAGTAGTATCGTGATCATTGTGGTAGGCTTCCAGACCAAGCAGTCCAGCAGCCTGGATCTCTTTAAGCAGTTTCCGGAGTCGTGGCCGATCTTTCGTAATAAGCGTGGGATGAGCAAGGACAGGGATACCCTTCACCTGGCGAAGCAGACGAATGGCTTGGGTAAGGGGGAGCATTGTCCGATGGACATTACAGGGGATAAGATACTTTTGAAATGCTTCATCCATGTTTTTTACATACCCCTTTTCCAGAAGCTGCTCGGCGATATGGGGCCGCCCAAATGAGCCAGCTACGCGTTCCAGTATCGCTTCATAAGCAATAATATCTCGCCCTTCGGTGCGGAGTTTGCTATTCACCTTCTCCAGTACCTGTTTTCCGCGCTGAATACGGCGTTGCTGAAAATCCTCCAGTACCTGAATGAGGTGGCTATCCGTCCAGGCCACATAATATCCAAGCAGGTGGATATCGTACAGATCCTTATGTTGCGTACTGATTTCTACTCCTGGAATTACTTCTACTCCCTCTCGCAGTCCAGCTTCTACTCCCTCCGTAAGGGCATCGATGTTATCATGATCAGTAATAGCTATGCCCTTCAAATTCAAGGCCTTGGCCTGTAATACGAGTTCAGAGGGGGTATCTTTCCCATCTGAATGTTTGGTATGGGTATGTAAATCTACCCTCCATTCTGCTATACCCATCTATTACTCCTTCTCCACAAGCTGTCTCATTTCGGCAATTAATCCCTGGTGTGCCTCCTGGTGTACCAGCTCCTCTATCCGACTCATCGAAAACAGAGATGGCGTAAATCGGCTTTTTAAAGCGAAAATTCTTTTTACACTTCTTTCTAGACCCTCTTCGGAGAGAGCTCCTTGCTGTACCGCTTGTCTAACAGCCTGATAGGCGACATCCTGTTGCACGGGATCATCACTCACCAACAGGATATCAGCACTGGCCTGAAGAGCAAGGATCACCGCTTCTTCAAGAGAGTAATGTTCTAAAATCCCCCGCATCAGCAGATCATCGGTCACGATAACCCCCTCAAACCCCAACTCTTCTCGTAAGATTTCCTGGAGGATGACTCGGGAGAGGGTAGCTGGATAATGTGGATCAAGAGCGGGATAGAGCACATGGGCAGTCATAAGAGCGCCAACACCGGCTTCTATCGCTTCCCGAAACGGCAGGAGCTCTATCTGATTAATCCGTTGTCGTGGATGAGAGACCACCGGCAAGGTAAAATGGGAATCCAGCGTCGTATCCCCATGGCCAGGAAAATGTTTCCCGGTGGCGATAATTCCTTCTTCCTGTAACTGCTGGATAAAGGCTATGCCGAGTTGGGAGACAAGGGCAGGATCACTACCAAAGGCTCGAGAACCTATGACCAGATTTGTCTTGTTTGTGTTGACGTCGAGAACCGGCGCAAAATTCATGTTGATACCCGCTGCACGGAGTTCTGTAGCCATGATCTTCGCTGCAGTCTGAATCAGCTTTATTGATTGGGGTTTACCAAGGAGAGCCGGTGCAGGAAACTGGGTGAAGGGAGGAGGTAAACGGCTAACTCGTCCCCCTTCTTGATCTACGGCGATTAATAAGGGAATAGCTTCATTAGTCTGGAGAGCAAGTTGTTGGAGTTGAGTGGTGAGGCTGGACAACTCCTCGGGTTTCTCTATATTCCGGCGGAAGAGGATAACACCTCCCAAGCTCCGTTGCCGGATCCATTCTATAAGCTCAGACGGAACAGTTGTTCCCGAGAAACCTATCATAAATAGTTGTCCTATCTTTTTCTCTAAGGGGAGAGCATGGACAGACCACATATTAGTATTCCTTATTCCTTTCATGAGTAAGCATATTCCGGAATGTTTTCAAACAGCTCTCTGTCAGACTTATCATTCCTGCATTTTTGCAAATACCTCTTCCCCAAGTGAAATGAAAAGTTGTCCATTTGACTCCCTCTTTGTGGGAGGAGGTAAGAATAGAGGAAATGCTGATTTTCCTCTCTCTGGAAACCCCTAAAAAAGAAAGAAAATATGGGAATAGATAAACTCTCTGTCAAGGGAGGGGGTTATACAGAGTCGAGGAGAAATAGCGAGCAGGACAGGGGAGACTAAGATATCTGTCGGTATACGGCAATACCAGGCGCCTGGGCAAGCCATGGATCTATCGCCTGCATCGTTTCCTGAAAATGGATCGAAACAGTATGTTCTTCAAAAGCCTCCTGATCTTTAAAAACTTCATAGAGAAAAAAGGCCCGTTCATTTTCCGTAGACTGATGCAACACCGAACTCATCGTTCCAGGCTCCTCGCGCGTATGCTGCACCAATTTTTTTAAGGCTTCCTTCAGTTCTGTCTCTTGCCCCGGTCTTGCTCGCAGATGCGTCGTGACGATAAACATGTTTACTGTCTCATTTTTCCCGAGGATTCATCGCCAAGTACACCAAAACAAGGCGTGGGAACCTCTGTAGGATCTCCACGCCTTCTTGCCATTGTACGCTGTACAAGGATAGAACCCATAGCGAGTACAAGTCAGAATGTCATTCTGACGCCCTTCGTTCACTCAGAGCCTGTCCTGAGTAAAAGGAAGGAACAGGCTCTGAGTGAAACGAAGGAGTAAACTGCGCGAAGAATCTCATCTGTTGGAACAATGCCTGAACGATTTTTCACTACATTCAGGATGACGACCGGACTTCCCTGCGCTCTGCTTCGGGATGACGACCGGACTTCCCTACGCTCTGCTTCGGGATGACGACCAGACTTCCCTGCGCTCTGCTTCGGGATGATGAGAGAGAAATACTCGCTAATAAGTTCATATGCAAACCGGTCATATGGAGTCCCTGGTTGCGCTCAGAGTTGATTCTGGGTACAACCAGGGATAAGATTTCACATCACCTCTCCAAAACGTATGTTTTCCCTTTCTACTCAGCATGACCTCATGCGAGAGCCCTAATCTGCCGCAGAAGCTACTTTATCTTCGGCTAACCAGTCTAAATCGAGTTCGGCGAGTTTGGCCCGTGTAGGATAGCCGGTATCTGGATCCCATCCTGCCATTTGATAGTACAATCGCAAGGCCTGGGCAAACTCTTGACGATCGATTTTGTGCCCTTTGAGCGAACCGTTTTGTAATTCTTCAAACATCCGATCCGGAAGGGTATCGTCTTCTTTCGTAAAACCTTCTCGATAGTTGAAAATACGGGACATCGTGTTCGCTCGTTCCCCTACCTTGAGCAGCTCCCAAAGGCTGGTATTCCAGCCCGTCACACTTCGGACAAAATCGACCAGCTTCTCCAGACGAACATGGCCGATGGGCACTCCATCAAAGTCACACATCCCTACAGAATTGTAAAGACTCCACACCTGCTGGCAGTAGAAAAATGCCTTGACCTTCCGTGGACCCAGATCTAACCGATCCACCGGTTCTACTAAGCCGAGGAGCGTTAAGGGGTTCATTTCCTCCTGACCAAATCCTTCGTAGAATGGATCATGAGGGGCTTCCATATGATCAGCCCCGGTAGGAGAGGTGGAATAGGCGATAGCCAAGCTCCGTTTGCCACGTGGTTCATGCATCGGGAGTTCCTGGCCTTTCACATGCAGGGCAAATTTCTCGGCCCCTTTCCCAATCTTCGCCGCAGCTCGTTTGACCCCCTCAGCGAGGATATCTCCAATCCCTTCACGCCGTCCAATCATGTGAATTAATTGAATAGCCGCCTCTTCATTCCCAAAATTGAGCTCCAGACCCCCGGTATCTTCTTTGGTAAGGATACCGTTCTCATAACATTCCATAGCAAAGGCAATGGCAACGCCAGCCGAGATGGAATCGAGAACATATTGACCCAGCAGTTGATTGGCGAGAGCAATAGACTTCAGGTTTCCTATCCCCAGGAGTGATCCATTCGCTGCAATTGTTTCGTATTCTGGTCCCCCATACTTTGGATCTACCCCTAATTCTTTCACTTCAACTTCCCGCTTGCAGGCTACAGAGCAGGCAAAACAGGTGCCGCGATTGACCAGAATAGTATCCTTCATTTCTTTCCCACTAATTTCCCGAGCGAATTCAAACGAACCATCGCGGAAATTCCGTGTAGGCAGGATACCGTCACGATCAAGGGTGGGGACTCCACGCGCGGTCCCCATGTCGTGTAGGGGATCATTTTCTCGGTCATAGCTCTCTTTAAACCATTTATAGACGCTTAAGGCCGTTTCTTTATCCGCTGGCTGTGGTTTGCTCTTTCCACGCACCGCAATGCCTTTGAGATTTTTGGCTCCCATCACCGCGCCCATACCACAGCGGCCATTGAAGTGTTTCAATTCATTGACCAGAGCAGCATAACGAACCAGTTTTTCACCAGCCACACCGGTTTGAAGCAGACGAATGCCCTTGACCCCGATTTCTCCTTTAATAATCTCTTCCGCTTCACCAGCCAGTTGTCCCCACGCCCGTGAGGCATCGCGAATTTCTGCTTCTCCGTCGTGCACCCAGAGATAGACCGGTTTTGGAGCCTTCCCTTTAATGATAATTCCATCAAACCCGGCAAACTTGAGTTCAGGTCCCCAATACCCACTAGCCTCTGCCTCACCATAACCTCCGGTTAATGGGGATTTGGCCACCGCCGAAAACCGATTGGCCCCAGACATAGTCATCCCCGTAATTACACTACACATCAAGATGAGTATGTTATCTGGTCCTAAGGGATCGACTCCTGGAGGGAGTTCTTTCAACAGGTAGTAGCTTGCCAGCGCACCACCTCCCAGATAACGACGGTAGATTTTCTCCGGAACCTCCTCACTCCAGGTTCTTCCTTCGGTCAGATCAACACGTAAGATTTTGCCATTAAACCCGTTAGACATATGGTTCCCTTTCTGTTAAAAACCCTATTCCCCTGACTATTTAACTCAAGAGCCCATTTTGCCCTAGTGTAGTCGAAGGAGAGAGTAATGTCAAGAACAAACGGGGTTTTGATTTTCAGAGGAAGCTTTTTCGTTTCATGACTGGTAAACAAACTGGTATAATTACAAAGAGAAACGAAAGGATGGTATAGAGAGGAACGAAGGGGTGTAAGCTGATCGAAAGGATAAGAGACTCCTTACTTTATGGTTTCTTAATATATTTTTAATTGTTATTTTTGTTCTTGACATATACCTCCCGCCTGGGTATCCTAGCCACGGCTATAAGTATAAGAAGCTTTTCGTGGAAGGAAGTCTTTATTTTGTGAAGTATGGCAAGAATATAGGAGAGCAACGAGGGAAAAAGAAGAATAAACTCTTGTGCGGGAGAGTTGTTTTATTGATCCTCCATATTTGATTTTTATACTCCATAGAATCTCACACGAGGAGGAGGGAGCATGAAAGAGCAAAGACACCATCAGGAGAACACCCACGTCCGTGGCTTGAGCAGGCGTGACTTTCTAAAAAATACGGGTAAGGGTATAGCGGTAACTACCGGGATAAGTTGGGGCTTGTTGGAGAGAAAAGCTCCGGTTATTGCGCAAGAAAGAACATTACATATCCTGGAGTGGAGTAGCTTTGTGAAACCTGCAGATGTAGTCAGAGATAAACAAGCTGCCGAATTTGGGAAACAGGCTGGGGCCAAAGTTACGGTGGAGCATATTAATGCCAATGACTTGCCAGCCAGAGCCACGGCAGCGGTCGAAGGAGGTACCGGACCCGATATTATCACGCTCCTCAATAACTATCCTCAGTTGTACGCCGAAGGGATTGAGAATCATAATGATTTAATTGAAGAAATAGAAAAAAGCGCGAACGAGGAGATTTACCCATTTGTGAAGGAAGCGGTCCTGGTCAATGGTGAGCATAAGGGTGTACCCTATCACTTTGGGGGAGGGGCCAATGTGTACCGGAAGGACATCTTCAAAGAAGTTGGTGTCACGATACCTGATACATGGGACGAGTATCTCGAAGTAGGGAAAAAACTGAAACAATATGGCATGCCTGTGGGCCAGACCCTTGGGCATACCTTTGGAGATGCTCCTGGTTTTGCCTACACCCTGCTCTGGTGTTTTGGTGGGAAAGAAGTGGATGAGAAGGGGAAAGTGGCCATCAATAGTAAAGAGACCTTACAAGCAGTGGAGTTCCTGAAGGAGTTTTGGTTTGCCGCTTGTGACGAAGGTGGGCTGGCCTGGGATGATACCAGCAATAACCGGGCTTTCCTGGCGGAAACAATTTCCTGCACTTTGAATGGAGCCAGTATCTACTTTGTAGCCCGCCGTGATCCGAGCAAGGCTCCATCGCCAGATTTTGCGGATAAGCTCGATCATTTTTTGATTCCCAAAGGCCCACACGGCCGCTATCATACAGCTGGTCCTCAGTCTAATTGTATTATGCGATATTCCAAGAATAAGGAATTGGCCCGGGATTACATCCGGTTTATCCACCAAGACAAGCAGTATGAGGAGTTTCTGGTTACCAATAACGGATACATTAATGGGCCGCTACCAAAATGGCAACAGCATCCCATGTGGGAAGAAGATCCGGCGATTACCATCTATCGTGAGCTTCCGAAGTATGGTCGGAACTTCGGATATGCGGGCCCTTACAATCGCCAATCTTCTGAAGTACTTGCCAAATACATTATCGTGGACCTCTTTGCTAAAGTAGTAAAAGGAGACTCTCCCCAGAGTGCGATTGCCTGGGCAGAGCGGGAATTAAAGAATGTCTATGAGCGAGGATAGCTAACCACATAAGCCAAAATGAAGCATGAGCCTCCTTTGCAGGCTCATGCTCTTTTGTAAATAAAATATTTCAGGGATGCAGAACATGACCAATAAAAGTGACCTTACCGCAACCAAGTCTTTAGAATCGGTGTCCGCCGATTATGCAGTGACGGCAAGTCGTCACCTCTCTTGGTGGAAAGCGGGGAGTGGAGTGCTGGAAAATGAAGCCATTCTCGGTTATATATTGATGTTCCCCGCTCTCGCCTTGATCCTCACCTTTATCGCATACCCCTTTGTCCTTGGCGTCTGGATGGCTCTTACGGATAAACTCGTGGGCAAACCGGGTAACTTCATTGGTTTACAAAATTTCTATAATCTGTTTAAAAGCGAAATCTTCTGGCGTACCGTCTGGAATACCTTTATTTTCACCCTCTCCGCTACGGTGCTCAAAGCGGTATTTGGAATGTGGCTAGCCGTTCTACTCAATCGGAAATTTCGCCTCTCTCGCTTTACCCGATCGGCCATTCTTCTCCCCTTTATCGTTCCCACCGTTCTTAGTGGCCTAGCCTGGCTCTGGATGTTTGATGCGACCTTTAGTGTCATCAACTGGTTTCTCCGCTGGATGTGGCAAGTGAAACTGACTCTGAATAGTGTATTTTCTACAGTGGGCTGGGTATTGTTCACGCTGGGAGTATTCCTTATTGTACGCTATGTCTACCTGATAGTGGTTGAAAGATCGTATAAAGAAAAGCAATCAGCACTTCAGGGAGGCATAATGGCTTTGTTAGGATTAGGGATGATGCTGATTGCTTATCTCCCCATAAACCTGGTAGTAAAAGAGAATTGGGGATATTTTAAAGGCCCACTCTGGTTAGGGGATCCGGTGCTGGCTATGATCTGTATCATTGCGGTCAATACCTGGCGAGGACTCCCCTTTTTTGCGGTTAGCTTCCTGGCTGGATTGCAGACCGTTCCACCGGAACTCTACGATGCCGGGGATATCGATGGAACCAGTGAATGGCAGAAGTTCTGGCATATTACCCTTCCCATGATCAAGCCGATTGCGGTCGTGGTAGTGGTCTTTTCGCTGGTAGTGACCTTTGCCGATTTCCAGGTGGTCTATGTGCTCACCCGTGGTGGGCCATCAAACAGCACCCATCTCTTTGCAACGTTAGCCTATCAGCTCGCCATGGCTTCGGGAAATCTGGGCGAAGGGGCAGCGGCGGCGCTGTTTATGTTCCCTTTTCTGGCTCTGGTAATTTTGTGGCAGTTGTTATATTTGCGAAAAGAAGGTGTAAACTAATTCATATAAAGCAAGTGCCTTAGGCTGATTACAGCCTGGATTTTAACGTGCACTCGCCTAATGAGAAGAAGCCTAGCATGGAAGCAAGAGTTGGAGAAACTTTTCTCAGAAGATTGATCGTGTTCTATATTCCATTGTTCCTTTTTGTGTTTGTAATGTTGTTTCCATTTTATTGGATGGTCGTCACCTCTATCAAACCAGATTCTGAACTCTATAATGCGAGGAGGGCCCCGTTCTTTGTCTCAAATCCTACTCTCAAACACTGGACCTATCTGTTTAAGCAAACCCTCTTTGGTCGATGGGCCTGGAATACCTTTCTGATTGCGACTGCTTCTACGATTATTTCGCTGTTTGCCGGAGTGCTGGCCGGCTACGCTCTTGCCCGTCTTCGGTTTCCAGGATCTACCTCGTTTGGTATTTCTATTTTTATCACCTATTTGGTACCTCCCACCCTCTTATTTATTCCATTAGCTTCAGTCATTGCCGATCTGAGACTCTTGGATTCGCCATGGGCATTGATTTTGACCTATCCGACCTTTCTGGTGCCTTTTTCTGCCTGGTTATTGATGGGATATTTCAAGACGATTCCTCGGGAGCTCGAAGAATGCGCACGAATCGATGGTGCAACCAGACTCCAGGCTATGTGGAAGATTATCCTCCCGCTCGGCACTCCGGGTATTCTCTCGGCCGGGATCTTTTCGTTCACTTTATCCTGGAATGAGTTTCTCTATGCCCTGGTGTTTATTTCCTCTCCGGAGCAAAAAACGATTCCGGTTGGCGTGGTAAGTGAATTAATTAAGGGAGATGTCTTCTTCTGGGGTTCGCTGATGGCGGGAGCACTATTCGGGTCCATTCCCGTAGCGTTTGTCTACTCCTTTTTCGTAGAAAACTACGTTTCCGGTATGACGGGCGCTGTCAAAGGATAAACCCAGGTATCGTATGCGAGGCATATTCATCAGAGAGATCAGTAGATTATTACTTCCATAGAATAGAGGAGGAGTACAAGATGCAGAGAGCAACACTACAACCAGCAAATGGATGGAAGATCAGCCGACGTAATTTTCTGAAAACCATCGGAGCCATGGGAGCGACTCTTGTGGCTGGAACAGAAGTCAGCCTGTTAGGTGGTAAAGCACCCCTATTCGCTCAGACCCGCACTGTTCACCTGCTAGCCTGGAGTCACTTCATTCCGGCAGCCGATGAGTTAACCCGGAAGCAGGCGGCAGAATTTGAGAAGATGACAGGGGTAAAGATCAATTTTGAGACTATTAACGCAAATGATCTTCCGGCACGGGCTACCGCAGCGGTTGAAGGGGGCACAGGGCCGGATATCTTTCAGTTGCAATGGAATCAACCCCATCTGTATGTAGATGGGCTCGAAGATCATACCCAGCTTGCTGAAGAGTTTGATGGTGATAAAGTCTATGCGTACTTACGAGAAGCTGCCCTCGTAAATAATGTCTATCGAGGGGTCCCATACTATGGGATTGGAAATGCCTTTGCCTACCGGAAGGATATTTTTGAGGAAGTGGGGATCAAAAAGATACCAGAAACCTGGGAAGAATTGCTGGAAGCGGGGAAGAAGTTAAAGAAATTTGGTATGCCGATAGGACAGACCCTTGGCCATACCTTTGGCGATGCTCCTACGTTTGCCTATCCCCTTCTTTGGTGTTTCGGGGGAAAAGAGGTGGATGAAAATCAGAAAGTGGCCATCAATAGTAAAGAAACGGCAGCAGCGGTAGATTTTATGAGAGAATTCTGGACTGCAGCCTGTGATGAGGGAGGATTGGCCTGGGATGACACCAGTAATAACCGAGCGTTTTTTGCCGAAACTATTGCAGCGACGCTGAATGGGGCGAGTATTTATTTTGTGGCACGCTATAGCCCGGAAAAAGCCCCTCCAGGTTTGGCTGACAAAATCGGACACTTTCTGATGCCGCAAGGACCGAATGGGCGATTCCACACTATCTTGCCCTTCTCTCATTGCATCACTAGATATTCGAAGAACAAAGACGCTGCTAAAGAGTTTATTCGTTTCCTTATGGATAAAAAGAACTACGAAGATTATATTACTGTGCAGAAGGGGTATGGACTTGGCCGTATACCCGATTGGGAAAATCATCCCATGTGGAAAGAGGATCCGGCAGTAGAACCATACCGTCTCAATGCCAAGTATGGACGTAATTTCGGGTATGCTGGCCCATATGACCGTAAGGCTTCTGAAGTCCAGGCAAAGTATATCATTATCGATCTTTTTGCTCGTGCTGTGAAAGGGGAACCCACAAAAGACGTGATTGCCTGGGCCGAAGGGGAATTGAAAAACGTATACGAGCGTTCGTAGGGCTCTGAGGCTGGGCAAACAGCGCGTTGTCCAGTCAGGATAAGCTCTAGGCTTTGCTCTCAAAGCAGCATGAAACGGATTTCCTTACGCTGCGCTTCAGGATGACGAACGGATTTCCTTACGCTGCGCTTCAGGATACAATCTGAGCAGCATCTCAGAAGCGGGATGCTGCTCGTCTGATTTATGGTGACAGATACCTCTCTTCATGAAAATCTTCCCTCTTCATGAGTGGACGCTTTCTCCAGAGGAAGCGATAGCCCTCCAAAATCGTCTTCGCCAGCAGGTTGTCGTAGAGGATCAACTTCCAGCAGCAGTGCGCTATATTGCTGGTGTTGATCTTTCCTTTTCCCGTGACTCTTCATGGGGGTGGAGTGGAGTGGTAATCCTGTGCATGCAAGATCTTCATGTCGTAGAAAGCCAGACCGCCTCAGGGGTGGTCCCTTTTCCTTATATTCCCGGTCTCCTTTCTTTTCGGGAAATTCCTCTGCTCTTAAAAGCACTGGAGAAAATCGAGCATATACCAGAGGTGATCCTGTGTGATGGGCAGGGGATTGCCCATCCACGTGGGTTAGGAATTGCCTCTCATCTTGGCCTTTTTCTCGATATTCCCACCATCGGTGTTGCCAAATCACGACTCACCGGTTCCTATCAGGAACCGGGACCTGCTTCAGGGGATTGTACCTATTTGTATAATAATAGAGGGAAAATCATCGGCGCAGTACTCCGCACCAAGCCACACACCAAGCCACTCTTTATTTCTCCTGGACATCGGATCAGCCTAGAACGGGCTATTACGCTGGTTGTGCAGTGTCTGCGTGGCTTTAAGCTCCCGGAACCTACCCGGCTGGCTCATCAATTGGTCAATGAGGCCCGGCGTCAGGAAAGGGGATAACTAAGAAAAAAACCAGAAGTTAAGAAGGAGGAGCAGGTTTCACCCTCCAGCTTGTTTCGATTCGGATGAAATGGCTGCCTCCCGACGACAGGACTGGATATTCCACGGCATGTAGCCGCTGAGCTCGGGCGGTCAGCAGTAGAGGCTGCTATCAAGGGGTACTATGTTTATGGCGTTAACACAAAAGTCGATTGGAGTGTATACGTAGAAGCTGCACGTGTCGCCAAGGTGAGCATTCCCCAAATGCGAGCCTGCCAGCACGTGAATCTGTACCCTTTTCTGAAACACGAGTCCAAGTCTCCCACGAAACAACACTCAAAGCCGCACAGTAACTTTTGGAAAGGGGATTGAAGCCTCTCGCATTAAATTTTGCCAATGGGATTCACCCTGGCGGAGGCTTCCTTAGCGGTGCCAGGGCTCAAGAGGAAGTTCTTTGCCGCGTTTGTGGCCGTAAGGTCGAAGGCAAGATCAACACTCCTAAGGCAAGATCAACACTCCTTTTGAAATCCTTCCGTCGTGTTCGTTATCCGATCCAGAAAATGGGTGGAATTTAAGCAGAGACCGTTTATCAGCAAAGGACTCTGGGAGTTCACACGATGGCGTCGTGTGGCTTTCCGCGATGCTCAGTTTTTCAGTCTGAGACGCCTCTATCTAGTTGTCTTTGTAGTTGTTCAGTGTGGTAGGCACTAGCTCCGGTCTCGATTTTCGAAAAAATCCTTGACCGCTCCATCTCTCGTGCTGGATAATGATTTTTTATATATAGTGTGACAATGTGAGACTGGCTCTGTCACTGCCCTCCTGAGTAAAAGAAAGGAGTTACTCCCAGAATTGAGATTTTTCACAGAGTTTACTCTCGCACTCTGTTTAGGACAAACTCTGCGTAAAACAAAGAACTCGGAAGAACAGGGTGAAGGAAGCGGGTAGGGAGTTTCGCGTTGTTATGGGATTATTATCGAAGAAGGGAGAGGATATCAAGGATACTACACTATGATTGGAGAGATCTGTGGCTTGGCCAGTGCACTGCTGTGGGCCATCAATAGTATTGTGCTTAAAACCCTGATGATTAAGATCGATGCTATAGCACTCAATCTGATCCGCTGCATTTTTGCTTCCCTCTTTTTTCTTTTGCTCCTTCCGTTACTGGGGCGGCTCGAGTCTCTCCTGGAGATTCCCTGGCTGTCTCTGGTCTTTCTCTTGCTCTCGGTATTCATAGGCCTGGGGGTTGGGGATACGCTCTACTATCAAAGTATGAATTTAATTGGAGTTTCTAAGGCACTCCCGATTTCCAGTATCTATCCGCTCATTACCCTTGTTTTGGCCACCTTCTTTCTTGGGGAACCCTTCACCTGGCGTATAGTCATGGGAGCGGTCCTGGTCATTGGAGGGATCTATCTGATTTCTTTTCCACCCAGCCAAATCACACCTGTAGCTCAGCCTTCTCTCTCTCCGACTCTCCACCGAAAAGGGGTGTATTTTGCCCTCTTCGCTTCTCTGTGTTGGGGGTTTTCGACTATCCTGCTCAAGATAGGGATCGTAGACCTGGATACGATTACGGCCAACGCATTCCGTATGCCCGCTGCAGCGTTGCTGTTAACCTGTATGGCAGCGTTCCATAAAGGGTTGCCTCAGCTCAAGACTTATGAGAAGCGAACGCTTGCGATTTTGGGCCTCTCAGGGTTCTTTGGTATTGGGATTGGGGGAATTATCTATTTGACTGCTGTCCAATATGCCGGAGCAACCAAAGCAGCCATTTTCTCTTCGACTTCTCCCCTTTTTGCTGCTCCGCTGTCGTTGATCTTTCTGAAAGAACAGATTAGCTGGCAAGTTGGTATGGGTATCGTTCTCACAGTTGTCGGGATCTGGTTTACGGTCTAGGGCTCCAGCAAGTTCGTGCTGACAAGCTGCCATTTTAAAACAAAAATGTCAGATGCCTAATACCGTCCTCGTCTTCGCTCCTTTCCAGGCAAAATTTCCAGACAGGTTGTCCACCAGCCGGTGAGAATCGTTTCGATAAATTCCTGGGGAAGATTCTCCTCCTCCATTTCCTGGGCAAGGCGGTGGTAATCGTATTCCACTGGACAAAATTCTACTCGCAGCGATTTCGGATCTGATCCCGCACTGAGCAACGCATACCAGACATTCGTGTTCCCATCATTCGCCGGACGACCAATCGCACCTACATTGACAAAGTAGCGATCCTCAGGAAGCGCTCTTTCCCAATGAATACCGGTGTGTGTAGCCAGGATCACGTCAGCATCATAATCCTGGGTCAGTTTGATCAAAAAATGGGTAGGTGTCGTCGATTCCCACAGGAATTCATTCATCTTGCGCGGAGACCCATGTGACATCAGGATGCGATACCGTCCCAGGTGTATCCGAAACGACTGGAGCAAAGTTTTCATCCAGTTTTTGTAAGGAGCACTGGTATTCCGATACGTATAATCATAACTGAGTTTCGCAAAATAATTATCTCGGGGATCGGTATAGCCACACTGGCAATCGGCCAGATCATTTGCAATCGAGTTATCATAGTTCCCCTGCATCACCTGCACGCCATGTTCCCACAGTATAGGGAAGGCTCGATCCGGATGCGGACCAAAGGCTCCTAAATCTCCCAAACAGAAGATTGCTTCTGCTCCACGACGTTTAGCATCCTGTACGGTGGCTTCCAGAGCAAGATAGTTGCTATAGACCCCTCCGAAGACCGCTATCTTGGTATAATACTCAGACATCTTTCCCTCCCGAAGAAAAATTCGAACAGATCGCTCCCCACAGATAACAGGTGTAGCAGGCTTTGTGACGCAGGGGGTAAGGGCCAAGGGCTTCCTCTAGTGTATCCCCTATCTTGGCCTCCGGGGTATCCAGCAGAATGGGACAGACATAAACTCCTCGATCGGTCACCAGTCGTGAATGGGAGCAGATCAACTTCCCTCGATCATAACCTTTCATCATCTCCGGGGTAATTTCTTCGTAGTCAGCATATTCTCCACTCCGTAAAGCCTCTCGACCGATCTTAAGGGCAGGAAGGATTTTTAAACGCGGCTTAGTATAGCCCAGTGCATACAACATCTTTACAAAACCTTCCTGCATCTCTGCATCCCGTGATTCTTCCCATACTCGAGTGGCCGTAATAATGGGAAGAAAACCATGTTTAACCAGTAACCGTATCCCCTCCAGGGTCTTCTGAAAGACCCCTTTGCCACGAATGCGGTCATTATCTTCTGCATTAAAGCCATCCAAACTCACCCGAAATTCGAGGGTGTAGAGTGATTGCGCTTCGATCTCCGCTAAAGCGGCGACGGTGGCTTCTTTCAGCAGCATACCGTTGGTGAGCACCGTTGCCGGGCCATACCGTAGCGTTTCAGCCAGAATAGGAACGATTTCCCGATTCATAAATGGCTCTCCACCGGTGAAATAATACTCCTTCACTCCTAGAGTTTGCGAAGCTTCCAAATAGGGTTTGATCATCGCCAGGCTCATAAATCCAAAAGCGCGGTTACGCGGACCGCTCCGGTTAAAACAGTGGCGGCATTCGATATTGCATAACGTCCCCGATACCTGAAACCAGAGATTATCGAGGGCATCGAGTTCGACAAAAGGATAGGGCATGTTTTGCTCCTTCAGGCTCAATGTCCATGAGGCTTGGATGGAAAACAATGGATATTTTTGATCTGTATCTGAATGGGGAGGAGTTCTCCAGGTTTGACCAGAATGTCGTTTCTTCCCTCTAGTATGAGAGGCTCTCCCTTCGAGGTCTTCCCGGTGATCTGTTGTCTGTTTCCTAAAAAGGAAACATCAGTCACTTCAATCATACCGTGCGGTGGGGTTTCACTACACGCCACCTGAATATCCTCTGGACGGATCATACACTCCAGCGTTTGTCCCCGCATATTCTTTTCTTGCTGTCTGAAGAGGGCTCTAGGCAAGGCAAGCTCTCCAAAGGAAAACTGTACCCCTACCTCTTGCGCGTTGCACCAGGTTGCCAAGCCCTTGTAAATATTTGTCTTTCCAATAAAGGAGGCCACAAAAGGATCTGCCGGTTTCTGATAGATCTCTGCCGGGGTTCCTACCTGGATAATTTCTCCCTTTCTCATCACCGCCAACTGATCACCAAGCGACATCGCTTCTTCACGATCATGGGTTACATAAAGAGTCGTTAGTCCAAAATGCCGTAACAATGCTCTCAGCTCGGTACGTAACACTTCCCGTAACTGAGCATCCAGCGCGGAAAGGGGTTCATCCAAGAGCAGGATATCGGGCTGAAACACCACCGCACGAGCCAACGCCACTCGTTGTTGCTCTCCACCGGATAGTTGGGCGGGATATCGTCGCGCAAGATGACTAATTTTGAGCAGATCCAGGATTTCGGCGATCCGTTTCCGTTGTTCAGCGAGAGAAACATGACGTACTTTCAGACCAAAAGCAACATTTTCCTCCACCGTCATATGGGGAAAGAGCATATAGGATTGGAAGACCATGCCCACATTGCGTTGCTCGGCCGGAAGAGTGGTTACCTCTCTCTCCTTGAAAAAGACCTGCCCAGCGGAGGGAGAGAGCAGTCCGGCAATAATATGGAGAAGGGTGGATTTTCCAGAGCCAGAGGGACCTACAAAGACGAAAATTTTCTCCGCTGGTATCAGAAGAGTTACTTCACGCAGTGCTTGTGTTCCGTTGGGATAGATCTTACTTACTCTCTGGAGAAAAATGCCTTGCACTGAAAACCTCTCCCTTTAGGCTTGCTGTTTGGGAAGTGTATCTATTGCTTTCCCACTCAGATACTGTAACAACAGAATTATAGGAATAATTACCCCTAAGAATAGTGTAGTTGCCGCACTGGAGACCTGGATACTGTTTTGGATATAGGTCAGATAGAGACCAGCTGGAAAGGTCTGATAAACCGGGGTATTCAGTAAAAAACTCACGTTAAACTCTCCTAAGGAGATAGCAAAAACCAGCAAAGAGCCGACCATCATGGCATGTCGCAGATGTGGGAACACAATATGGCGCAACCGTTGCCATTGGGACGCTCCCAAGCTTGCCGCACATCGCTCCAATTCGAATACTCTTCCCTGGCGTAAGGCATTGGTCACGGCACGCACCATAAAGGGCAGCGTATAAAGGGTATGACCAATCAGGATGAAATACCAGGCTCCTCGCAGCATGCTATAAGTCCGAATCAAGGCTATGGCAAGCGCAATGCCTGGAATGGAAAGTGGAAGCAAAATAGCGTCCTCCAATAACCGTGTCCTCCAATCCGCATATTTGACCAGTCCATACCCTCCCCATACCCCTATTCCCAGGCACATCAGCACGGAGAGAAGCCCCAATTGGACACTCAACCAGAGATTCGGACCATACCACTGCCAGACATAATGGAAACCTTGAAGATCCAGCTTCATTTCCGTATTTCTTCCGTCTAACAACGCCGGAAAAAATGCGCTACCTGCAACTACTACTAAGGGAGACAGAACGAAGAGAGCTAAGGCTATACAGACCCCATGCGCCAGCATTTCGGCCATAGGGATTTTTCTCCCTGCCGATGGGTCATTCGTAGAGAATAGTGAAGGCTTTTGATTAAGATCTAGGAACCGAATGGTCTGTTCCATCTCTGTGCTCCTAACCGTCCTAATAGCGAACTCATCCCCAAAGTAATTCCCCCTAAAACCATTCCCATCGCTCCGGCCAGGCCATAATTTAAAAAGCCGGTGAACTCCTCGTAGAGATGAACCGGTAATATCATGAAACGTTGAGAGATAATCAAAGCCACGCCAAAAGACCCCATCGAAGCGGCAAAGGTGACCGCTACCGTAGAGAGGATAGCTGGGAGAAGTAAAGGGAAGAGTACATAACGCACCCGTTGTCCTCGATTTGCTCCCAGACTCTGCGCAGCAGCTATGAATCGAAAATCACACTGCTGTAAGGCTGTTTCTAGGGTCAAAGTGGCCCGCGGAATTTCAAAATAAATATAGGCAATGACCAGACCGGTCAGGGTATATGCACTTCCAGCGAGTAGTCGTTGTCCGAAGAGCCACTCACTGAGCATTGGAACCACTCCTACTCGTCCCAACATGATGATAGCCAGGAATCCGATGATCACTCCAGAAAAAGACATGGGAAGGGTCAGGATCATGCGCAAGACCCGTTTCCCCCAGAACTCTTTGCGTGCAAGCATCCAGGCTGGTACGAAAGAGAGGACCAAGGCGATAAAGGAAACACAGCCACTCAATAGCACACTGTTGACCAAGGCTCCTCGATATCCGGGATCGTGGAGAATGGAGAGATAATAGGCTAGACTGATCCCAGCTATGCCTTGCTCCTCAAAACCGAGACTGGTGAGGCCAAGAAAAACCAGGGGAGCCAGGAGAAAAAATCCGACAAATGCTCCCAGAGGGAGAAAAACTAGCAGAATAAACCACCGTGGACGACGCATTATTTAACCTCGTTGTCGTATCACTTTCAGCCAAGCGCGTTTCAGTTGGTTGGCATATTCGGCCATCTCCTTTAGGGAAGGATTGATGGCATTTTTATAGTGCGCTGCTGGTGGAAATTTAGCCGCAAGTTCTGGCTGAAGCGCTGCCGGGTTAATCGGTCGAAAAAAAGCCCTTGCAAACTCTTCTTGGGCTTCTACGGTCAATAACCAGTCCAGATATTTTTTCGCTGCCTTCTCATGTGGAGCGCCCTTGACCATAGCCATGACCAGCGGTATGGTAATTCCACCCTCTGCCGGAATCACTACTTCAATGGGGCCATGATCCTTCCACTTCATGGTGAGGCCATTTCCATCTGCATTGATCCAGATTGGGATCTCTCCGCGGAGCACATCGTTGTAAATACTCTCTCGTGGATAAGTGATGATATTCTTGTCCAGCTCGATAGGTGAGACCAGGTTGAAAATTTTCCTTACTCCCACCCCACAACTGGTTAATACCCCAGATAAAGGTAAAGGCTGTACCTCCCCAGGTGGGATCATCGTAGGCGATCTTCCCTTTATATTCTGGTTTGAGGAGATCAGCCCAGGAGCGGGGAATCGGCATATTTCCCAGAGCTTCGGTGTTGATAATCAAACCTATCGTTGCCGTATGGATAGTCCACCAGAGGCCATCAGGATCTTTGAGATCATCCGGGATCATCTCCCACCCTTGTGGTTTATACGGTTGATGCAATCCCTTTTGAGCCGCTTGATAGCCGATGGCGCCACTATAATAGACACAGTCTGCTTGGGGATTGGCTTTCTCCGCTTCAAGTGCCGCCATACTAGCAGAGCTCCCTTTCGGATCCGGTGGTACTCTGACTCCGTATAGCTCAAAATACTTTTGCGTTACTCCTCCCCAATTGGCATAGTGGGGGATATTGTCATACTGAATAACGATGTTCCCTTCTCCAGCCCAGGTAAGAAAAGGAGTGAAGAAGCAAAGAAATAATCCACCTATCCATATTAGATGCCACTTGACATAGTTTGCAAGCATATATACTTCCTCTTTTCCAGGTATCTTCACAATGCAGGACAGTGCTTCGCTTTTTTGTGCGCGTGCGGTTTTCCTTTAAGCAAACTAGTGACTTTCCTCGCTCATTGTGCATGTATAATTGTTCATTGGTATAAATAACCAGTGTCCAAGCAGGGAGATACTTTATCTGTCGATACGGACACCAAAACCTTACATCTGATCCTTTATTTTTCGTGTGCACAAAAAAATTTCAGAAAAGATCGGCTTCAAACTTAAGCAAACTTGGGAGGGAAGAAAGCCGGAAGAGGAGGAGAACGTGGTGATTGGGAAAAGGAGAATGGCTTGCTTCATCAAGACCTTTCTGTAACAGATCGTACCAGTGACTGTTCACTCCAATTATATAATATTACAACGAGATTTTGTCATTCTGAGGCTTGTCCTGAGCAAGAGTGAAGGAACTCGACGAAGAATCTCGCCTTTGGAGAGTATATTGTCCCTCAGGAGATTCTTCGCTCCTTCCACAGTTTATCCTGAGCGCAGCGAAGGACTCAGAATGACAGAAAGAGTAAAGTCTCGTTATAGTAACAACACAGAAGAAGAAACACTGGCAGATCCCAAAATATTTCTTCCCCAGACTATTTTTTGGCCTGTTCGAGCATCTGATGATATCGATCGAGTATCGGTTTGACCTCTCCCCCTTCCATTACAATTTCTCGAAAAGCGTTTACCAGGGCTTTCTCTACAGTAGGCCAGTAACTTACATTGGGTCGAGGTTCAGCATGCTTTAACGCCTGTTGTACGGCCTCGTAATATGGTTGCTGCCACTCGGCCACTGTACCATAGATATCGGGGCGAAAAGAAGGCCAACCCAGGTGTTGCAACAACTTCTGTTGCACTGGTGGAGACATGAGATACTTCATAAACTCTACAGCCAGCTCTCGATTTGGGGCTCCAGTAGGGATACCAATCACTTCGCCACCCAGGACATGCGATTCCTTTACAGGTCCTCGCCAGCCAGAATAGGCTTTAATCCCTTTTTTCCCTGCCTGTTGCACAATTACATAAATACCAAAAGGCCAATTTTGCCCTAAATAGACTGACTCGTCAGCTAGATATTTGTTCATCGTATTCCAGTTAGCTCGCTTGGTTTCTGGAGCCAAGTAAGGGTATAGACGTTTGAGAAATTGGAAAGCCCGGATACTCCCCTCATCGTTGAGTACCAGAGGGTCACCACCAGCCGATCGGATAAAATCAAAGAGCTGAGTGGTGGTATTGCCATCGAGAGTTCCTTTGATAGCAACTCGTCCTATTCCTTCTCGTTCGTAAAAGGTTTGAGCCACATGGAGTAATTCGTCCCAGGTTTGTGGAGGCGAGAGGTGATATTCCTGAAATTTTTGCTCGTTATAAAACGCAATCTCCACATTGGGACGATAGGGCATAAAGTAGAGTTTTTCTCCAAATATTCCCACCTGGACAATCCCAGGAGCAGTTCCTTCCGGAATCAGAGAGCGATAAGCAGAAAGATCCTCAACCAGACCCTTCTCTACCAAAGGAGCGAGTTGCATGTTATCCTGCGTAATGAGATCAACTTGCATGCGTCGTGCCCGGTGCATTGCCTCCAGTTTTTTCACTGTATCAGCCGCTTCGGCTTGAAATGCTCGGATAGTGACCTGATGGGTTTGTTCAAAAGGTGGGAAAATCTCCTGGCGCATAACTTGCCACTCGACTTCTCCTAATCCCATGATGATCACCAGTGGTTTAGTACCCAGAGCTGAAGAGGTAAAACTTCCGCCGAAGAGAAAGAACCCGCAGAGTAAGAGGTGGGAGAGTATGCGAGAAAATTTACACAGCCTCATACATATTCCTCCTATCCTTTGACTGCACCGGTCAAATACCCAGTGCGCAGGTAACGCTGTAAGAAAAAGGTAACCAGAATGACAGGTATGGTGAGCATTGTGGCGTAACTGGCTGAATGAAACCAGCTTCCTCTTTGGATATAGTAGTAAGTTTCCAGTGGAAGAGTATTCTCCAACAAGGAGAGGTAAAGGGCATAGGTGAATTCATTCCAGGATTCCAGCCAGGTAAATAGACTCGCCACCGCTACACCGGGAAGAGCCAGGGGAAAGATAATCCGCCACAAGATGCCTAATTTGTTACATCCATCTACCATCGCTGATTCTTCAAGCACCCGCGGAATCGTCTCAAAGGTACCAATCAGTATCCAGGCCACAAAGGGAAGGGTTTTGATTAAATGAGCTAACACCAATCCCAGATTGGTATCCATCAGATTCCATTCGATAAAGGTAACGGCAATAGGTAAAGCAATACCTACTTCTGGAAACATACGGGTGAAAAAGAGAGCCAACACCAGGCTATACTTCCACTCCTTGGAGAGATGGGAAATCACATAGGCCGCTGGAGAAGCAAGACAAATCGCACTCAACATGGTCCAAGTTGCTACCACTATACTCTTGACCAGGGGATGCCACAAATTTCCAGAGAACAAGACATTTTGCCAGTGCTCCCAGGTCACTGAGTGCAGGAGAAGAGGGGGATGTTGGGTCAGAATCTCCTCGGCCGGACTTAGCGAAATCTTTACCATCAGATACAGGGGAAAGAGGATAAAGAAAGAGAAGAGGATAAGTAGGAGTATAAAGCCGAGATGCAGACTCACGGCACGCATTAAGTCTCCTCCTTCCAGCCAATCAGCCAGAGATAGAGTAGAATAAAGCAGAAGATGATCAGCATGAGGAAAGTGGCTGCTGCAGCGGAGGTGTAAGGATTACTGTAGTCGTAATACTCAAAGTAGGCCAGAGTCGAGAGTACCGGAGTACTTTTTCCCGTCAGGATAAACGGTACTTCAAAGATACGAAAGGCATCGATGCCCCGCAGGATAATAGCTATAGTAATCGCCGGTTTTAACAAAGGGAGCGTGATCGAAAAAAACTGTCTCCCAGCACCAGCGCCATCCACATTAGCAGCTTCATAAACCTCCTCTGGAATCGACTCGAGTCCAGCGAGCAAGATAAGAGTTACCAAAGAGGTCACTTTCCACATATCAGTTAAGACGATTGTCATGATAGTACGAAAGCCCCCTGCCTGCCAATCGACGGGATACTGAATGAGGCCCAGACGAAAGAGGACTTCGTTAAGATACCCTCCGGTATCAAAGACATAGGTAAAGATCACGGCAGAAACAATTGTGGGTACTCCTAAGGGAACCAGAAGAATCGTACGGAGGAGACCCCGCCCCCAAAACACCTGGTGCATCATCAGGGCAAGGATCATGCCGAAGACGAGTTCCAGAGTAATACCGACTAAGGATATGGTTATGGTATTAAAAAGGGCCTGGTCAAATTGGCCCTGAGCAAAGAGATAACGAAAATTTACTCCACTAGGGAATCTCCCTTGATTTGGATCCGTAATGCTCATCTTCAAGGAGGTCAGGAGCGGAACTAGTGTAAAGGCGAACAGATAAAGCAGGAGCGGCAGTATCATCAAGATTTCCCATTTATACCGTCTCAGACCTTGTAGAAAACGTTTCACCTGAATTCCTCTTCTGACATAGAGAGATCTTTGCCCGTTCTCTTACAAGATACTGACTCCTTATTGGAGTGTCAACCTTTTCAGGCTTATAAGGGGAGTTGACCCTGATCATTGATTTTCACGCTTTTTTCTTTAATACGAGCTACTCGATAGCTAGTGTTCGGTTAAATAAGTTCTGATGAGTTGTCATGCTGAGCCAAAGGCAAAGCATCTCTTTGCAACGCTGCTGAGATCCTTCGCGGAGTTTATCCCGTAGCACAGCGTAGGGAAGTGCATTGGTCATCCCGCAGCGCAGTGGAGGGTTGTCCATTCGACTCCTTGAGCGAAGCGAAGGACTCAGGATGACCGATCACAATGAAATTACCAGAGCACGAACATGAGAGCAAACTGATTTTGCGCCTATATCCGTATACCAATTAAGGTACATCATGCTAATTGCAAAACTCTTCCAAAAGTCATACACTAGTGCTCTATTGTCATGCTGAGCCGAAGGCGAAACATCTCGCTTTCAAGGACCATGTTTCCTCTGCTGAGCTTCTTCCCTCCATGCAGTCACTCAGACTGACAACGGGTGAGTTACAATTTCCCTGCCCTTCGCTCCCCAAAGCAGGGTGAAGGGAAGTCAGGTGCTCCTTCGAGAGGTAAGAAGCTAGAGGAGAAGATATTTGTTAAGGCCGGAACAACTCTTATTCCATTATTCCGCATAGGTGAGTACGGAGGAAAAGCCGTGTATCCATTGGACGGAATACGAGTCATTGATCTCACCAGACTCTTACCAGGAGGGTATTGTACACTCTTTCTGGCTGATATGGGTGCAGAAGTGATTAAAATCGAGGATACAGAACAGGGAGATTATCTGCGATGGAGTGCTCCTTTTATTCAGGACCAAAGTGCAGCCTTTATTGCCTTAAACCGGAACAAAAAAAGCCTCAAACTCAATCTTAAAACCGAGAAAGGGGTGAAGATTTTCTTTCAATTGGCTCAACAGGCTGATATTATTGTAGAGAGTTTTCGTCCAGGAGTCATGGCAAGGTTGGGAGTGGATTACGAAGCTGTAAAGCAGGTAAACGAGAAGATCATCTACTGTTCGATCACTGGTTATGGCCAGGATGGCCCTTACAGGTCTAAAGCAGGGCATGATATTAACTATATCTCCTATGCCGGTATTCTGGGACTTAACGGTCTTCATGATGGACCACCGGTGATTCCTCCAGTGCAGATTGCGGATATTGCTGGAGGTGGTCTGAATGCCGTTATCGGTATTCTGCTGGCCTTGGTTCATAGAGAAAAGACCGGGCAGGGACAGTTTATCGATGTTTCGATGACCGATGGAGTCCTTTCCTGGCTCTCTATCCATGCGGCGAAATTCTTTGTCGATGGGAGTGTACCCAAGCGACAGACCATGCGCCTGTCCGGTGCCTATCCCTGTTACAATGTCTATGAGACTCGGGAAGGAAAGTATGTCTCTCTCGGAGCGTTAGAACCCAAATTCTGGCGAAATTTCCTGCAGGCTATTCAGCGGGAAGATCTGATTGCTGGGCAGTTTGCCACTGGTGAGGAAGGAGAACAGGTTAAAGCGGAACTTCGCAAGGTCTTCAAAGAGAAGACTCAGACTGAGTGGCTTAGGTTGCTCGGAGACCTGGATATTTGTTTTGCGCCAGTTTACGAGATGGATGAGGTATTTGAAGATCCTCAAATTCAGTACAGGGGGATGGTTTTTGAGACCCTCTATCCTGGGGCTGGACAGATAGAGGGGAAAGCAGAGAGGTTCAAAGTCAAGCAGTTAGGATTTCCGATCAAGTTTTCCAAGATTACTTCACAGCGCAAAGAACATGCTCCTGGGTATGGAGAACACACAGAGGAGGTGCTCAGAGCTTTGGGGTACGCACAGAAAGAAATTGAAGTTCTAAGGGCATCTGGAGTCATCTAGCTTGAGATCTTGTGAAATAAGGTCTGTCCTCTGGAGCGCAGTGGAGGATTGTCTAGTTGACTCCTCTATTCCTGCATGCATGAGGTGAGGGAGTAAGGGTGTCCTTCTATAATGCAAAGATAGCCGTTTCTTGTAGTGAGAGGAATCGAAAGAGGAGGAGAGTGATGAGACGCGGCTTCCGAGTGCTGTTTTCTCTGAAAATGCTCTGTATGGTAGCTCTGGGATTTGCTTCTGGTGTCCCCTTTCTCATCACTAAAGACATCCTGAAAGCCTGGATGACCGACGAACAGGTCGATATCGCCGTCATTGGTCTCTTTTCGGCTGTCTCTATCCCTTATACCTGCAAATTTTTATGGGCACCTTTCATGGATCGGTTTACTCTTCCCTTTTTGGGGAGGCGCCGGGGCTGGATCATCACCGTGCAAATTGCCCTCCTGCTGGCTATTGCCCTGCTTGGGCAATTCAATCCGCATAACGTACTCTTTTTGCTAGCCCTTATGGCTTTGGTTATTGCCTTTTTGAGTGCCAGCCAGGATATCGTTCTCGATGCATTTCGGCGAGAATATCTGACAGAAGAAGAACTGGGTTTAGGAACAGGAATCTGGGTCAATGCCTATAGATTCGCTAATCTGGCCACGGTAGGTCTGGCCTTCGCCCTCGCAGATAAAATAGGGTATGCTCATGTGCACTTTTTACTTGCGGGTATGATGGGAGTAGGTATTATTACTATTCTGTGTGTTCCTGAACCCCCCCTTTATTCGGCCCCCCCTGCCAGCATGAAAGAGGCGGTCCTCGAACCCTTTGTCGAATTCTTTCGGCGGGAAGGAGCCCTGGCTATTCTGGCTTTTATTCTCCTCTACAAAATTGGCGATAATATGGCAGCCGCAATGAATGTCCCCTTTGTGCTCCAACTGGGATTTGAGAAAACGGAGTATTTCTTGATTGTAAAAGGTGTAGGGATGTCTGCCCTCTTTTTAGGCATGTTTTTGGGAGGATTGTTGATGGTTCAGTTAGGAATTGCCCGATCTCTGTGGGTTTTTGGTGTGCTCCAGATGGTTTCAACCGCAGGATTTGTCTTGCTTTCCTATGTGGGAAAGGACTATCTACTCCTGACCATCGTAGTGACTTTCGAATTGTTAAGTACCGGATTAGGCACCACCGCTTATACAACCTTTATGGCAGCGCAAACACACCAAAAATTCACCGCGACTCAATATGCTTTATTGACCAGTATTATGGCTATCCCGGGGGCTATGGTGGCTTCGTTAACTGGGTATCTGGTCAAAGGAGTGGGTTGGTCTTCTTTTTACTGGATTTGTTGCCTTGCTGCGCTGCCTGGTCTGCTCTTTTTAGTAAAAATTGCCCCCTGGAGAAGCCAAAGTAATTTTTCTACCACGCCGTCCATCCACCATCCACAAAAAGAATAGTTCCGGTGACATAGCTTGAGGCATCAGAAGCCAAAAATACGGCCGGACCAATGATTTCCTCTGGATTACCTAAACGTCCCATCGGGGTACGGCGCTCCAGATCCGCTACCCATGCTGTATCTTCGAGCACCTGCCGAATAAGAGGCGTTCGCATATAGCCCGGAGCGAGGGCATTGACTCGGACATTATACGGAGCCCACTCGACAGCGAGTCCACGCGTCAGTTGCGTGACCCCTCCCTTACTCACACAATAGGCCACATTTTTGGGAACAACCACGCTCCCCATAACTGAACTGACATTGATCATACTCCCGGAACGTTGTTCGACCATGATCTGTCCTATAGCTTTGGCACAAAGGAACATTCCAGTAAGGTTGATATCCAGGATCTGTTGATACTCTTCCAGACTCAATTCTAGCACGGGTTTACGTTTATTGATTCCGGGAACATTAAACGCAATATCGATCTTCTCAAAGACCTCCTTCGCCCGGGCGACCAGGCTTTTGACATCACTTTCGCTGGCAATATCTGCGGTAAATGCTAGAGCTTTGCCTCCATAATAGGTGATCTTCTCCACCGTCTTTTCGACGGTCTTGCCGTTGATATCCGTGGCCAGTACTTGGGCTCCATGTGCAGCTAATCCTTCGGCAATCGCACGCCCTAACCCTGACCCAGCCCCAGTGACAATAGCATTCTTTCCTTGAAGATCAAATAAGTTACTCCTGACCATAGATTGTTCCTCCCCCTGTGCCACAGTGCACTCCCGTTGCTTGTTATTCCAGGGGAAGATAGCATATTCCGATCTGTATGGCAATAGGGTAACGCTATCTTTCCGGTTTGTTCCTTCTCCACCGCAATAGGAATACCGTGCCTAATTCAGTGTTCAGTGGTGAGTACCTAGCCACTAACCACTAGCTATCTGAAGAGCTTCTCCCTGTGGGTTACTTACGAGATCTGTCCTGTTCCAGCACTTGCACCAGGTGATCAATCTTACAGAATTGCCATGTCCAGCGCACATTATAGAGGAATTGACGAAGATCAAAGCGATTATCATCAGGGGAATAGGATTCAGCATGATAGGATGGGGTGAGGACGGTCATCTTATGCCGGTTGAGTGCATAATAGTAAAAGAACCGTTTGACCTTCTCCGCTACTTCCCGTGGAGGGAGATGTTTCCATTCGTGGACGAGCTTTTCAAACATACTCAGCGGGCCACAACGATGAATCTTACGCAATCGGCCAAAACGACTCAGTTCTTCATAGGTCATTCCCATATCCGCTTCATCCTGCTGAACATAGGTATCTGTAATGGGCTCTAATTCTGCTGTGGGTGGGGCTTCGAGGACATCAAACAGTGTGGTGTAGTGGCAATGTGTTCCTGCCCAGCGCAAAAACCGACGGAGATCGGTCTTACTTATTGCTCCGATAGGATTGATATCTGCACTGCTACAATCGTATTTGGTCACATAGCCACGCAGGCTCTCATCCACATTCGCTGTACCCAACACTAATAGAGAGCCCCGTTTCCCTCGCACCCAGGGCAGGAGTTGAGCCAGGAGATAGGAGAAAACCATCCGTAAACGAGCCTGCATATTCTGTAAAGCAGCATTCTCTGCCTCTGTTCCGCCTTCTACCTTAAAATGTGGAGTCTTATCCACCAGCCGAATAAAGAGGGAAAGGAGAGCAGACACCACCATATCGATATTTACATTGAGATGATATGAACCGATCTGTTCCGCCAAAGCTTTGGCACGTTTCTGCGTCTCTAAGGAACTGTTTTGAGTCGCCATATAGCAGGTATGAAAGATACGATGGGCAAATTCGCTCGCCTCGGTCGGAAGATAGTTACGCTGTTCGTCTTCCTGGACCAGACGACGGACATCGTGAATCACCTGCTGGTTTCCTGCTTTGATCTCCTTGACCACCATCTGGCACATTATGCCTACCATGGTGGCCACCGAGGAGCTATCGGCTCCTCCCGAGAGGGGTAAGAAAAAACCAGCAGCCCCAGAACGTCGAAGATAATCCCATAACCAGCAGGCTGGCCCATAAGCGATCTCTTCTTCAGGCGTATGATAACGCACCTCGATGGGTGGAGAAGGGGCCAAATGATAATCCGGATTGGTGAGGTCGAAATCTACAGTAATGCGTGGTACTGGATCTGATTGACTGGCTTGTACCATCCGGGAAATAAATGCTCCCCGATAGGACCGCACTTCTTCCAGATCGACTGTTGCGGTTACCACTTCCACATCCTGCAGAGAAAATTGGGATCCCTGGGCAACGATCTCTCCATTGACTGCAATCAGGGCACATCCATCAAAATAGAGACGGCCGCCGTCACAGCCCCGTTGATTAGCATAGAGATAAATCCCTCCATTTTTCGCGGTGGCACTCCGAATTAACTCAATCCGTTTGTGGAGTTTCCGGAGTTCATGGTGGGAACCAGACCCATTGGCGAAGATCTCCACCCCGTTCAACCCGAGATAAATATGCGGGCTCTGCGGGGCAAAGAGTTCTTCACAGGTCTCAGAAGCCAGAACCGTATCCCGGGTAGCAAGAGCCGCATCCCCAAAAGGAACCGTCTCTTGTCCGGTCACCTCTCGGACCATCCGGGGGAGATAGTGAGCCTCTATAGTTCGGGGATGTGACCAGGGAGCAAACCAGCGTGGTTCCCGGTAATTCCCATCTGCTGCCAGCACCATCTTGGGACGGATAAGAAGGATTTGCCTGTTGAGTATCAGTATGCGACAGTTATAGCGTACATTTTTGTGCATAACCGGCATACCAACATCGCACAAAATCCCGTCAGTTACATCGCTTTTCAGCAGTTCAACCAGACACTCCCAGGAATGGAGAAAGGTATCCCCTTCTAGAAAAGCATCTTCACAGCCATATCCACTGATTTCCAGTTCAGGTCCCAGGCGATAACGCGCACCTTGTTCTTTCGCGATACGAATAGAGGTTATAATCCGCTCCAAATTGCCTTCAAAATCTAAGGCCCATTGATTGAGATTACAGGTAGCCAATGTCGTAAGTTTCATGATCTGTGCGTCCTATTGTCTTCTCAGGGAGACCATTTGGGACAACTCTGTTTGTACAAGGAGTACAAGCCTTCGACCTGCAAGGGAACCGAACTTACTTGTGCTCCCCATGCTCGTTATACGATCCTGAAAAGAGAAGTCCGGTGTTTATGCCCTGGGATATTCAGGTGAAATCAATCCACCTGGTACTTCGGTCTCTATACAGTTTAAACCTCTTTATTAAATTATATATACCTGAATACTCCATCGGATGCTAGTATCTTGTCAAACATGTCGGTTGAAACCTTCTTTTCTCTACTTCTGCATTCTTCTATCAAGAGAAAGTAAAGAATTAGAAAAAAGGGGGTTGACAAGGAGGGAAACAGTTCTGGTAATTTTATTTTAGAAGCTTTGAGCAGAATCAGACAAGAGAAAGAATTGGTCTTAGAGAAATAAGCAAAAGAACACACCTTTGGCTGGTATAGTTAAACTAAAGTATAAGCTAACTAGGAAACGGCTTGTCCTTCCCTCCGCTTCGCTCCGGGAAAAATACAGCAGTTGAACAGCGAACTCCTACTTCTCCCCTCGCTCCGCTACGGGGAGAACCAGGAGTTCGAGACAGATATCCTTTGGGCACTGCTCAACTGCCGCATTACAAGTTTCAAGGAGATTCAATAAAGAAGAGAAAAAGCCTCGCATGTCCTGTCATATAGAAAATACCCAAATAAAAGGTGCTAAACCGAGCTTCCTGGGGTCTGCTGAAATAAGAAGCACAAGCCTTTTCTTTATTTATTCTTGAGAGTGGTATTAGATTTCATCTCTCAGAAGAATGGGTTAAGAGCTCTCTCATCTTTATACAATCTCTAGAACCCATTTCAAAAATCCTTTGAGATGAGGTAGACTCTTGTCAGTCTTATCAGAAAGGAGGCTGACGAGAGGGCGTGACCTGCCCGATACCCACTGGGAGGTGATCCGGCCGTTGCTGCCGCCACCGAAGACACGAGGACGGCCACGGGCCGATGACCGCAGCACCCGCAACGGCATTGTGTATGTGCTCCGTACTGGCTGTCGGTGGGGAGACCTGCCCCGCCGATCCGGCAGCCCGGTCACCGGCTGGCGGCGGCTACGCCAGTGGCAGGAGGCCGGGGGCTGGGAACGGATCTGGCGCCCCCTATGGGCTCCCCTGGAGGCCCAAGGCAAACGGGAGTGGGCCCGAGCCTGTTGGGATGGCACGGTCATCCCGGCCAAACAGGGGGTGAAGCGGTGGGCGTGACTCAACGCGGGAAGGGCAGCAACGTGATGCTGGTAACCGATGGCCCCGGGGTGCCCAGCGGAGGGCACGTGCCCAGGGCCCAGCCAGCGGCAATCCGGCTGGCAGCCGCCCCGCTGGCCACCATACGTGTGCCGCGTCCCCGCGGACGGCCCCGGAGCCGTCCGCGGGTATTGGTGGCTGACAAGGGGGCTGACCGCGAGGCCTGCCGGCAGGACCTGCGCCCCCGGGGGATGCGGGCGTGCATTCCTCGTCGCCGCGGGCATCGCCGACGGGGACGGCCTCCGAATCTGGCCCCGTCTCGTCTGCGCGGGATCATCGAGCGCACGATCAGGTGGCTGGGGCATTTCCGGCGGCTGGTGGTGCGGTATGAGCGGTTGGTTCATCTGTAGTGGTCCTTTCTGGTACGGGTGTTTCTCGTGATCGGTGTAGAGAGAATTTTGAAATGACTTCTAGTCTCTTTGCCTAGCTCTCTCTGCACCAAGGAACCGTTTTCTCTATTAGTCGTATACTCATTTATGTTAAATATGTTAGAGAACGAGGAATTTCGATCGCTTCGTTCTCCAGTTATGATAAAATTTCATTATCGTACCGAATAACACTCTTTGACACGAATCTCGAGGGTTGTTATAATATCATTCTACAGCAATCTTTACTGCAGTTATAAGCAATCGAGAAAAACTACCCCCTGTCGAATCCAGTACACAATGCAATTGCAGAGAGGGGAATTCTTGCGCGTGGTAGGCGAAAAAAGGTATATGCGTGGTCTCGCAAACAACTTCTTTGGGTGCGCGTGAGCGCTGGATAGCGACGGGAAGTCTCTTTCTGGGCATGATCGCCTATACAGTGGCGATTACTTCAGCAAGTGTGGTACTCCCTCAAATTATGACTAGCTTGCGGGCTGATCTTGATCAAGCTCAATGGGTACTCACGGCCTTTGGTATTACTCAGACCGTGGTTATGCCTATGGTGGGGTGGTTTACCAGTCTTTTAGGACCACGAAATCTCTACCTTGGAAGTCTTGCCCTCTTATGTATTGCTTCCCTTTTTAGCTCTTTGTCCTGGAATATTGAAGCCTTGATCAGCTTTCAGGCCCTCAATGGTATTGGTGTAGGACTGATGCAGCCCATCATCATGGCCATGATGTATCAAATTTTCCCACCGCACCAGCGGGGATTAGCGTTAGGGCTCTCGATGATTGGATGGTCTGTAGGTCCAGCTCTTGGGCCCATTATCAGTGGGTATCTCGTCGAAATTTTCAATTGGCGTGCCGCTTTTTATGTAAGTATCCCCTTTGGAATAGGTGGACTGGCCAGTGCTTTTCTCTTCTTACCAGTTCTTCCCAAACCCAAGCGCCGTACAATGGATCAATTTGGTCTGCTGACTATGGCGATGGCTCTCGTTACTTTATTGATGGCTGTGACTCAAGGTCGTCGAGAAGGATGGGATTCTTCATATATTATGACCCTTTTTACGATTGCTACGGTCAGCTTTCTCCTGTTTCTTATCATAGAGTGGCATAGCTCTTCTCCCCTCGTCGATCTGCGTCTCTTCCGTTATGTTCCCTTCACCCTGGGGTGTTTGGTGGTCTTTATCAGTACTACTGCTTTTCGGGGTACTGGGCTTTTAACGATTGTCTTTATGCAGCAGATACTTGATTTCACTCCATTAGATGTGGGTTGGGCGATGTTAGCTGGAAGTATTGCCTATGGCGTGGCAGTGTTGGTTGCCGGTCAGTTGGCTGATCGAATGAATCCGAATATTTTGACGCTCATTGGATTGGGCATCTTCTCGGCCGCCTCTTTTTGGCTTGCCGGAATAAATGAAGTCGTATCTATAAATATGCTTATAGTTATTATTTCACTCCGTCTTATTTCTTTTGGTGTAATGGGTTCGCCAAACAATTTAAGCACCATGCGTGGGCTGCCCGAAGAGCATGTAGTGATCGGCAGCGGGATTTTTTCTCTTATACGGAGTATTTCAGGCACGGTGGGCACAGCGCTTTCCGCCACTGTTTATGATCAACGTTTCTTTTATCATGTTCAGGAATACGCAGATAACCACTACTTACATGTACTTGGATTTCAAGAAGCCATGTCCGAAGTGCGCAATACCTTACAGTGGGCGGGTGAGATACCTGCTCTCCTTTCTACGAAAACCTGGGCTTTACTCCACCAACGTTTGATAGCCGAAGCTACCACTGCAGCTTATCAAGACTATTTTCTGATTGCTGCGCTCATCGGAGTACTGGCGACTATCGCTGCTATTCCCTACACAGAATTCTTTTCGTTAGCGAAAACTTTCTGGAGAAGTCCGCACGCAGAAAAAATGCGCTCAAAAGAGAGGGCTGTCGTAGTGGCTCTCCCGGTAAACCCTCAAGAAACTCCTGCTCCAGTTGTGGAATATCCCAAAGTGAAATCAGCTCCTAGTTAGGAGATTTTATGTACGTCTCGCGCTTCTCTACATTGCGGAAAAAGCAGGTTCTTTCTTCCACTCAAGTCAGTCCTCCTCGAGGAGAATACGGACTTCTAGCTCTCTTGAAGAGCTCCGTGGTCATTCTGGTTACGACCATGGGAATGCTGGGACCTTTACTGGTTGACTTAGCAGCCGCTTTCCAGATATCCATAGCGCAAGCTGGTCAGCTCGCCACTATCACCGCCCTCCCCTGGGCCATTACCTCACTCTTTACCGGCTGGCTTGCAGACCGATATGGACGAAAACCACTGCTCACGGGAAGCCTTTTCGGCATTGGTTTTTGTTGTGCCTTTGCTGCCTTTGCAACCAATTTCCCCACGTTAGTTGTACTGCGTATTTTGACCGGAATAGCTGGAGGCGCAGGACCGGTGGCCTTGATGGCGGTGGTAGGAGATCAATTTCCACCAGAGCGCCGTGGTATGGCGCTTGGCTGGATTAATGCCGGATTTGGCGTATCCGCAGTGGCCGGAGTGCCATTGGTAGCAGCTATTGGGGGAGCCTGGGGCTGGCGGTGGTCTTTTGCGACCATAGCAGGAGTTGCTCTCTTTCTGGGTAGCCTGCTCTGGAGATGGCTACCCACCGACATCCCTCATCGTCGAAATGCTGGATCACTCTTTTATTTCTATCGTACTGCCTTCTCTCTTCCCCGGATCGGCTATTTGCTGGGAGCTAATCTTCTCGAACGGATCATCTTTGCCGGGATTACGTTTTATTGGGCGGCTTTTCTCATTGAAACCTTTCATCTCTCTACTCTCACCGTTGCGCCTATCCTGACCTTGGTGGCTCTGGGTACGATCTCTGGTAATCTGGTAGGGGGGTGGTTAGCAGATCGGGTCAGTCGACCTCTCCTCTTTATGATAGCTCAGTCGATAACGGGATTGTTAGGGGTGAGCCTTTTGGGCTGGCCAGTGTGGCTAGGGGTCGCGACGGCTGGAGGAATCCTGCTGACGTTTGTGAATGCCCTGAGTCGGCCAGGGTTTATGGCCATGGCAGTCGGTCTTTCCGAACAGAATCGAGGAACTACGCTGGGGCTCTTCACTTTTACAAATCAGATGGGCTGGACGCTGGGAGCAGCTATGGGTGGAGCAGCTATTGCCCTGGGTGGATACCCCGCCTTAGGAACTTTGATGCTCTTGTTGTCCAGCGCAGCGGTAGGAATTATTTTCCCCTTCGGCAGTAGATATAAGGAGAGCCATACATAGAGAGAAGTATCCGGTCACTGGCTGTTAAGGGGCTGTTTCGGTGAGATGAGCTTCTTCCCGTTCAATAGCTTCGATCGTATCCGCATGTTCTGCACTCCGGATGACCTGGGCTGGATCGAGTTCCGGATGCTGTTCTATCCTATCCAGAATATCGACAAACGCTTTCAAAAAGCCTCGTGGGATAATTTTAATCTTTTCTCCGAATCGACGAACAGTCTCGGTGACAAACTCTTCTATCAAGGCATCAGTGACTTTCTCAATCGGTTGCCAGTTGTAGACTATTCCATGCACCTGTCGCACTTTTTGGGCTACGGTTATTAAGCGTTGCTGGTCAAACCCTTCTAGAGGGATCAGGGGATGACGTAAATCTTTTATCTTACGCCTGCCTCGTTCCATCTTGACCCGATCATAGAGAGCCTGGTACGAGGGAATCCCGCGGAGTTCATCGTTAAAGAAGTCTTCCGTACCGGCAAAAATAAAGAAATGATGCTTTAATTCATTGTGTGCGGTTTTGTCCATGAGCAGACGGATATTTTCGTACGCTGCATTGCGACTATCTGATCGAGAAATCCCCCGGATGAGCTCTGCTTCATCAAAAATGATTACTAATCCAGTATAACCAATGCCTAGAAGCAGCGAGGAGATTGCCTGGAGAAACTGAAACGCATTATCTTTGTCCACTGCGCCGCGGATATTAAACTCCTTTCGCAGTGAAGCTGGGACATTTGGGTCACCTTTCAACCAGCCCAGGGCGGCAGTAGCTACAAGCTGGTTATTCTGCTGGGAAGCCAGATAATAACCACGAAAAGCATTGGCAAAAGAGGTATCATAAATCCGCACATTTCCCAGATGCTCATCAATTTTGCGTTCCATTGCCGCGGCAATCTGAATCTGATGCTCTGGCTTTACAGGATTCAATCCGAGTGACTGCTGGATCTCTTTTTCCAGCTTGAAGAGCCATTCTTGAATAATAAACTCAAAAGCTGGTACCTCACGAAAATTATTGGTACGCATTCCCTCTACAATTTTATTATAAATCACCTCAAACTTGTGGAGAGGGGCATCACGGCCAAGATCTACTACCGAGACCACGAAATTTTCTTGCCAGGCTTCTTCTCGGATCATACTGCAGAGAAAAGTTTTTCCGACCCCATAATCTCCACTCAAAAAACGGATACACGCCCCACCTTGCTTGACAAAAGCCAGATCGCGCTGGATTTGCTGGAGTTCTGCCTCCCGACCTACGGCAATCCGACCAATTCCTTGATAGGGAACCAACCCATTTTTCAGCGCGCGAATGACACTCTCGCACATGAACTGTTCTCTAGACATCGTTTCCTCCTAACTTCACCAGGACGAAAGGTTCTCGACGTCCGTATATATCTTCCACATACACAAACTTCTTGGCGTCTCTTCCCTTGGCAACCTGCAAACCAAGACGTGGAAATAATTTGGCAAACATGGTTTGAAGAACCAGAGGCGAAATGTCATAGCCAGCAAAACGGAGATTCCATTCTACATGCTGAAGATAGTGCAGAATTTCGATATGGGTCTTCGCTGGATACAGAGCACTGAGAAGACGATGAGTCTGCTGGAACACTTCTACAAGATGTTCCTCCTGTAAAGACTCCTGTCGAGGCAGAGGGAACATTTGACGGGCCAAGGCAAGGAGCTTTTCTCGAGAAGGAATGGGTTTTGATTGCTGGGAAATACCTTTTCGTCGCTGTTTAGGGACCTTTGTTCGATTCCTTGGTGAAGGGATGGTAATCTGATCAAGAGATTCTCGAAGGAGCTTGACCCGCTTACTCACCGAAGCAGGGGAGACCTTATAGTATTTTCCAATAACCTGCTGGGTGAGGTCAACGCCCATAAGCAATAGTCCAGTGTAATAATGTAGAGCAGCACTCCAGATTCGTGGGTTTCCAGATATTTGCATGGCAGGGTGATTCTGTTCAAGGAAAGTGTTCCACAGCTCCCTGGCTTTGACAAGTTCTTCTGAAGCACGCTGCTCACGATGAACCACCTCTTCTATGCATGAAAGGATAGGGGATATTGACTGCCCGGAAAGTACCTGCTTTCCTTCTCCCGAGAGCTGATCTTCCATATCTCCTCCTCCATTCTTGCAGCTATACTTTAAGGCATTGTACCACAAGAATCAATAAAAAATCCAATACTCTTTCGAAACCAGTAGACATGATTCACGAAAAGTCTCGCCTCTTCCCTATCCTGGACTGGTACAATCTTCAGAGACCTTTTTGGCAAAGTGCTTATGCATGGAGTATATCCTGCTCTGCTGCAGGTCCTGGGACTGTGCGCGTTCCCAGTACCCCATCTGATCTCATCTACTTGGGTAACGTCAAAGAGCCTTTTTGAACATACCGGTGAATTTATTGACCAGGCCTATACCATTTGTATAGAATAAAAATAGCGTTCCTGACAACAGGTTTCTATTCGTTCAATTCCCTTCCTTTGGCTGGAGCGGGATATCAGATGAAACATCGCAGGTGGCAGAGTGAAATGGTTGCTGGTTTATGCTTCGATCATCCTCTTCGTCCCCCTATCCTATTTCTTAGGCAGAGATAGATGGATGGTAGGTGGGGTTGGAGACATAGAAAATCCAAGAGGTGTGTGGAGGAGAAATTTATGGCAGAGCAAAAGGTGCGCGTGGGGATCGTGGGATTAGGACGCATTTTTGATCTGAACTGCCTCGGGTATCAGAATAATCCAGATGCAGAAGTGGTGGCACTGTGTGATAAAAATCCAGACCGACTCAAACAACGGAGTCAGATTTTTCCCCAGGCGTTTTGTACAACTGAGTATGAGCAATTCCTAGCCCAAGAATTAGATCTGGTCGACATCCTCACCCCCCACCCCTTTCATGCCGATATGGTGGTTGCTGCGTTGAAAAAAGGCCTGCATGTCTCTGTACAGAAACCGATGGCGATGTCTCTGGAAGAAGCTGATCGGATGATCGCCGCGGCTGCAGAGGCTCAACGCCATCTCAAGGTTTTTGAGAATTTCGTCTTTTATCCCCCTCTAGTAAAGGCTCGTGAGCTACTCCTGAGTGGAGCTATTGGGCAACCGCTCCATTTTCGCATGAAAATGGTCTCCGGAGCCTCAGAGCATGGTTGGAAGGTAGACTATCATACTCGCCAGTGGCGATGGGAATTATTTAAAGAGGGGCATGGGGGGGGATTTATATTTGATGATGGACACCACAAACTCGCGGTCGCATTGTGGCTCTTTGGGGCAGTGCGAGAGGTCTATGCCTGTATCGAGACCACTCCCATTGGGAACGGGTACTATGTGGATGCACCTGCTTCTTTGATGTGGCGTCATGTCGATCCACCAGTGCATGCGCTCTGGGATATCACCTATGCTCCTAAGATGCGTATTCGCACCGATTATTATGCCTGTGACGAGCGATTTGAAATTACGGGTGAAACCGGTATTATTTATGTAAACCGCTGTACGGGGCGTATCCTCGATGAGCCAGTATTGAGCATCTATCGCGACGGAGAATTCACCACCTTTCATAATCTGGAATCAGATTGGGGGGAAAGCTTTCGTCTGTCTACAGAACATTTTATCTCTGTAGTCAAGGAAGCACAAGGCAAGCCTTCTCTTACTGCTGTGGAAGGGAGACAGGTGTTGGAATTCTCCCTGAAACTGATCGAATCTTCGCATCAAGGAAGACCATTACCGGTCTCTGGATAAATAGAATGGATTTCGAAACCTTACGACCTCTGCTGGGTTGGATTTTTAAGCTTATTGCCCTTACTATAGTAGCATACTGGATAACCCGAGGGATTCAACAGCTCCGAAAAATTTTTCATCAGTGGTGGAAAATCCTGGAACACTGGCAGAATGGGGGAACGCTTTCCTCTCCAACCATGACAACTCTCCTCCATCTCCTCCGTCGATGGTGGCTGAAGAAGTAAGCTCTTCTGCCCATCACTCCTCTGCACCGAGCCTTTTCCCGAGAATCCTTGCCTGAGACTGCTCTCCCTTCTTCTCTGGATGGTCTCTTTTTTCCCACTTGAAAATTTATTTCTTCATGTTATACTAAGATTCGTGTTCCTGATATTTATTTCATAAATTGAATTTTATTTCTTTTTTTAAGAAAAAGGAGCTGCTTCTGGTTACGTCTCGTAAAGAAAATCATCCAGCATCAGACCGGCGGAAAATCCTGGTCGCAAAGTTTCGACGGGAATTTCGTATTCCGGAAAATTTAAACCACTATGCAGCCGAAGATTTCAAGCAGGCTGAGCGCTGTTACATTACCTTCCGGTTGGGAGGGAGCCCTCGGTCCTGAACTCAACGGAAATCTTGGCTATACAGTGGAAAGGGGTTAGTCTAATTTCTTGTTGACCTGAGAGAAGGTGCACAAAGAGGAGAGAGGGGGAGGAGGGAGAGGCTTTTATCTCTCCACAAAGAAGGCGGCAAGCATATTAGCAGTCACAATACCAATGGCGTGTCCATGTTCGTCCACAACCGGCATCGCGGATATTCCCTTTTCCTTTAATTGTAAGGCTGCCTCCTGGATCGTGTCGTCTGGACCGATCACGATTGGCTCACGGCTCATAATGTGTGCCACTGTTTCTTGGAAGCGATTTTCAGCAATAGCCCGTGCAATATCCCAGGGCGTTATGACACCGATGAGCGTGTTATCCGCAGCTACCACTGCCATCAAGTCAAAATCTGCGGCTGTGACTTCTTGAGCAGCGAGTCTGGCGGGAAGGTCGCTGTGAATCGTTTTGATCTTTGGGGACATGACATCACGTACCAATTTGCGCAGTCGGCGGCGGCTGATCAATTCCGCAGCTTGGCAGGGGAGAAGATCCGGATGTTTGCGTAATTCCTCGATCAACTCGCCTATATTCTGGCGGATAACAAGAGCGAGTTTTTCGCGTGCTCTTTGCTTGCGTGCTTCAGAGATGCTGGCAATCTCTTCCGCATGCTGATGTAAAAAATGCTCAATGGCCTCTCGGTTGCCGAGAAGTTCTGGAGGGGGAAGACAACGTTCTCCTTGCTCCATTTTTTCATGAGCGGCAAAGATAACCCCTCCTGCATTGACCAGATAATCAGGGGCGATAAACACGCCTTGTTGCTTATACAGAACCTCTTCTAGAGCTTCACGGGCTCGTCGGTGTTCTATCCGACTGGAATAGGTATTGGCTCCTTCGACAATCAATTTCCATCGTCCTAAAAGAGCAGGATCAACAGGTTGCCCATGGATGCTGAGATAGTCTCGTTTGGTGGAAGCTGGAATAAAGATATCCGCGCACTCCTTGAGCAATTCATCTCGAGCGTTACTAAACTTCACCTCACGGGATCTTCCCTCATAGGGTTTGTGATAATAGGCCATATATTCTTTATCCGTCACCACTCCTTCTTCCTGGCGGCGGAGCAGGTGTTGGATGTCCAGCCCATCTTTACAGAAGAGATACCCTTCACGATCGCTAATACCAATAATTTTTGCCCCTCGCGCGGCTAGCATCCGGGCGGCATGCGATCCTACGGCTCCAAATCCTTGGATAATGACCGTAGCTCCCTGGAGAGAAAAGGGAGCTTGAGCTCGAAATTGAGGGAGCACACGTAATCTATCCCAGTGTTCGAGAATAGTCTCTATCGCAATAACAATTCCCTCTGCAGCCGCCCCAAGGGCATCAATAGCATTCCCTCCCATCCGCACCGGTTTAGACACGACATTGTGAAGGCCATTTTCTATAGCAATTAATCCCATATCTTCGTCATTAGTCCCTACATCCGGTCCGGGGTTATAGTCATGAACATAGCGTCTGATCAATCGGGCGTAAGTCCGGATGACTTCTTCGCACTCTTCACGGCTCAGCTTCGTTCTATCGGCAATAATGCCTCCCTTTCCTCCTCCAAAATCCAGATGAGCGGCAGCATTCTTTAAGGTCATGCCACGGGCCAGAAAGGCAATATCCTGAGGCGTAAGATCGGGTTGCATGCGAATCCCTCCCAGCGCCGGTCTTCCACGGGAGAGATTATCAATTACCAGATAGCCTCCTGTTTCCAGCTCTCCAGCCTCATCCCACAGGAAGATAACCTTTTCCGGTCCGAGAGCATCCGCTGCAATCCCTAATCGTTCCAGGAGCCTAGCATCTTCGGTCTTGCTAAACTCGACATAGACCTTACTCTCCTCTTCGACTTTTCGTCGATCGATTTCATGTTGGCTCAGCAAGGCCCGCAATATTTCTCGTAATTTTCGTGGTATCATAAGTATCGGCTGGGTTCGTAGTAGTATAGCTACCTGACTGTTATCGGAAATTTTTCGTCAGAGCTTCTTTTATTTTACAATACCCAAAGTATTGTGGAAAAGCAAGCGATTTTCGCTAAAGGGTGAGTTCCACCGCCTTGCTCCACTTCAAGATGACCGTCAAGCCGCTGGATAATCTCTCCTCTGTCCCCCTTTAAGCAGAGCGCTTCGCGATCTGCTTGAATATTTATAAAAAATTGTATCTCCTATCAGAATAGATATCTTTCTATTTACCTATCCCTTCCGCCACCCTTTCTTTCCCGTGTCTTCTCAAGGAAATCCAGGGAGAGCAAGCGGATGGAACTCCTTTAATTTTCCGTATATCGAGCGTTATTAGAAACTACTTGACTTTTTCTGCACTCTTTTTTATTGCAGTGGAAGTAGAGCTGAAGGCGGGTCAGGCGATGTACCTGGACCCCGTCGAGCACGCCACGGAGATCATAGGGGAGAGTGAGGCCCATGTCATACTTATCCGGAATTCCGGGGACACCATACATAATTCTATTCTTCGGGTCGCGACGGTTTTCTGAAGAAGGTCGCTGAAGCATTGTGGCGTATGCTGCAGCAACAGAAGCCCAGTAGAAAAAGGAGACCTAGGTGGAAATGAGTATGGTGTCCCTGAATTTCCCATGGAGAGCTCTCATATAAAGGGCGTGGCCTAATACAAAGGGGAGGGTTTGTTGGGCACAGCGGTCAGCGACCCAGTACCAAGTGAAGATACATTCTACAGCGATAACTAGATCTTTGCGATAAGGTTGGATAACTTTCCGCAATCGGTCAGGAGTAGCTGGCATATTCCGGTGCCCTAAGATCTGACCTGCTTGATCCAGAATACAGACGGACATTTTTCTTGCATGCAAATCGATGCCACAGGAGTATTGAGGTTGTTGGGTAGAGCATGTCATAGTGATACCTCTCCTGTTGAAAGGATGAGGGTAAAAGTTCTATATCTGACCATTTTTGTTTTATACGGTTAAGAGCATTTTCGGTTCAGGTCTCCTTGGTTGCAAGCTTGAAGGGAGATCATAATAAATATCATTGGACTGAGGTATCAGAGCCAAATCCTGTGCCTTGGGCTACAATGGTAGAGCAGCGGCTTGGCCGCCCAGCAGAGATGACAACCATGGGCGAAACAATCCTTCAAGTAGCTATGCACAGCCTCTACCATCGAGGACAGATCCATGCTCGTTTGCGGGAAGTTGGAGGGGAACCACCGTTAGTAGACTACATAGTGTGGGTACGGCTTGGGAGGCCGGGACCTGCTTGTCCGTCGGTTTAGTGTCTACATCACGCCTACCAATCGTTTCCGTCAGTGGGGGGAATTCCGGAATTCCGGGGACACCATACATAATTCTTCCCTTTAAAGTGGTACTGGCTGAGTATTGTCCCATGGCAAGGACTGCACGAGGAGTGGCCTTTCGCCTCATCCAGCAGGAAAATCGCCGCCCGGAGACGTTACTCTGTTAAGAGAAACAGATCTCTGGGCCGCGACAGCTTTCCGCAGAAGGTCGCTGAAGCATTGTGGTGTATCCTGTAGGGACGCCCAGGAGGAAAAGGAGACCTAGAGGGAAATGAGTATGGTGTCCCCGAATTTCCCGAATTTCCCGCGATGGTCGGCGCACTGTTTGGGGTGAGGTCAGACTCGACATTCCTCCGGGTCACAGCAAGAAGCATATTCGTAATAGTGAGTCTCTTCGCCTAATCCTAACGTCAGTACTTGCATAGCCTTACTGCCGTACCGATAGACAGTAATCCCCTTCATCCCCAGCTCCCAGGCACGCCAATAAATATACGCAATATCTTCGGGAGTCGCTTCCTGAGGGAGATTGATAGTCTTGGAAACCGCATTATCCGTATGCCGTTGGAACGCTGCCTGGATTTGGAGATGACGTTCCGGGGGAATTTCCAGCGCGGTGACAAAGAGCCGTTTGAGTTCCTCAGGGATCCCGGTGATCTTTTCCAGGTGCCCCTCTGAACAGATTTCTTCCATGACCTGCTCTACAGGTAAATGATAGCGCTGGAGATATTCCAGAAAGAGAGGATTGCTCTCGTAGAGCGTCTGTCCTCCCAGAACATGAGTCCTCTGGTAGGCCAGCGCAAAGAGGGGTTCAATACTCGCACTGGTGTCTGCGATAATACTGATGGTACCGGTAGGGGCAATCGCTGTACGGGTCGCATGGCGTATTTTTACATTCTGGGCAGCATACGTACTGCCAGCCCAGTGGGGGAATACACCACGCTCTTCTGCGAGGGCCTGTGAGGTCTGGAGAGCTTCCTCTGCGATCACCTGCATGAGACATTCGGCCAGAGTTACGGCCTCCTCAGAATCATAAGAGATACCCAGCCGAATGAGGCATTCCGCAAATCCCATCACTCCCAGGCCAATTTTTCGGTTTCCCTGGGTCATGGCCTGGATCTCAGGCAACGGGTATTTGTTCACCTCCAGCACATCGTCCAGAAAACGAACTGCTTTACGGACGGTAGCCCGCAGTTTATCCCAATCGATGACCGTGTGCCCCTGTTGCTCTCGGAGCATGTGGGCTAGATTGAGGGAGCCAAGGTTACAGGATTCATAAGGCAAGAGAGGAATCTCTCCACAGGGGTTGGTGGCAGCGATCATCCCCAGATGGGGAGTCGGATTGGTGCGGTTGATTGTGTCCAGGAAGAGTAAACCGGGATCACCTGTACGCCAGGCAGCTTCCACAATGGTCTGGAACACCTCTTTGGCTCGTAGCGTACCCACCATCTGTCCCGTACGCGGGTGAAGGAGGGGATAGGGTTGATCCTGTCGGACTGCCTCCAGGAATGAGTCGGTGACTCCTACCGAAATATTAAAATTCTGCAAAGTAGTCTCATCCAGCTTTGCACGGATAAACTCCAGAATATCTGGATGATCGACTCGCAGCACACCCATGTTTGCGCCCCGGCGTTTTCCTCCCTGCTTGATATGTTCCGTGGCACAGTCGAAGATCTTCATAAACGAGACCGGACCGGAAGCTTCTCCTCCAGTGGAGGCCACTGTATCGCCTGCCGGCCGTAGACTCGAGAAGGAAAAACCTGTACCTCCACCGGTACGTTGCACCAGCGCCATCTGTTTGAGTGCCTCAAAGATTCCCTCCATGGTATCCTCGACCGGTAACACAAAACAGGCACTCAACTGCCCAAGAGGAGTCCCGGCATTCATGAGGGTAGGACTATTGGGCAAGAAGTCAAAAGAGGTCAACAGGGTATGGAATTCCTCTTGCCAAAAGTTGACCTGTTCCGTGTTCCCTACCAGCAGTTCTGCATAGGCGATGGCATAGGCAATGCGTTCAAAGAGCTGCTCCGGGGTTTCCACCAGTTGCCGGTGGGCATCACGACGCAGGTAGCGTGCTTCAAGAACACGTAAGGCATTGGGGGAAAGCTTCAGCGTCGTCATAGACTCTCCTTCACACTAATTTGCGAAGCTGCTCCATCCGAGCGAGAAACCGCTCCAGGAACTGGCCATCTGGAGAGAAGATGGGGTCAAAGAACAGTTCATTCACGCCGAGATGTCGGCATCCAGTGATATCATCCTGGATCTGCTCTAGCGTTCCAGTAAAAATAGGACGATTCTGTTCGACAGGCTGATCGGTCATCATGAGATTTGCTCTTACTACAATCTGGAGGGTAGAAGGGTCTCGTCCACCTGCTTTCATCATGCTTTGCAAATTTTCAATCATCTGGGCCATACCGCTTATAGGGATACCCGCCGGATGCCATCCGTCAGCCATTTTAGCCACTCGTTGCAGGGCTTTGGGAGCATAGGCGGCTAAATAGAGAGGAGGATGCGGTTTTTGGATGGGTTTAAGCTGGATAATCGAGGGGGGGAGATGATAGAACTGACCGTGAAACTCTACCGGATCCATCGTCCAGATTGCCTTGAGCACCTGAAGAAACTCATCTGCACGAGCCCCTCGATTGTGAAAGGAAGCACCGGTAGCTTCATACTCATCTTCGGACCATCCCAGTCCTAACCCAATCCGTAAGCGTCCACCAGAGAACACATCAAGAGTAGCCAAACGACGGGCTAGCATCACCGGGTTGTAAAAAGGTATGTCGAGTACACTGGTGCCCAGGGCAATCTGTTTTGTATGTGCTGCCACAAAAGTAAGCGTTTCGACAGGGTCGAAAACATATTTATACACTTCGGGTAAAGATCCATCCGGCGTGGCAGGATAAGGAGTCCGGGGCTGCACTGGATAAAGCACCCGTTCCACGACCCACAGGCTGTCATACTGTAAGGCCTCGGCACGTTGTGCCGTCTGTACGAGTGCTTCCGGACTGGCAACAGGACCAAGTTGTGGGAGACTAAAACCTACTCGCATCGTCTCTCTCCTTCTTTTTAGCAGAATCAGGTAGTCAATAAAGGTTCAAAAAACCATATTCTGCAGGGCAGACCTTTATACTTGCGTTTTATCTGCTAGGCAGGAAGATTTTTGACGTTGATAAAACGAAAGGACAACCTGCCCAAAAATCCTCTGTCGTATTTGCTGGAGATCCCCGTATTGCTTTGCCAGTTCTCCATGTTCTGAATGCTCAGCAATAATCAATCCTGAAGAGGCCAGCAGATGGGAGGTAGCAAGTTTTTGGAGAATCTGCTCAGCAAGAGTGGAGCGATAGGGAGGATCGAGAAAGATAATATCAAAGGTTTCTCCCTCTCTTTCGAGGAGAGAAAGCGCGTGGAGCACATCACACCGCATCAGGATACCACCAGTGGTGAAACCACAGCGTCGAAGGTTTTCTTCGATAAGCTGACACGCTTTTCGGTCTTTTTCGACCCAAACCACCCGTTGAGCACCTCGGCTCAATGCCTCAATCCCGATACTCCCCGTTCCAGCACAGAGATCAAGAAAATGGCTCTCGACAATCCGGGTTCCTAAGATGTTAAATAAGGATTCTTTGACTCGATCGGGAGTTGGGCGTATGTCCCATCCCCGGAAGCTTTTTAGTTTCCGCCCTCGTGCGGTCCCGGCAATTACCCGCACCTGTTACCCCTGCTTTTTCTTTTCTCTTTGTTCTAAGTAACGCACCACTGCTGTGCGTAGCGCAGCGGGTATATTTTTACTCTTAGCCAGATCCCGGAGGCTTTTGGTATCCAAACGAGGTATAAAACGGATGGAGACATCGAGGGGAGTTTTAGGATTTTTGACTAAATTGGTCACTATTTTGTTATTCCGGCACCACTCTCTATTTTTACTAATTTCTCGCAGCACTTCCTCTGGCATATTCCGAGAGTTGCTAATGCTTTCCACTTCACTCTCCGTAATCTTCGGGCTATGGAGCACGGCGAGCAGCACCTGTTTATTGGTTTCACGCAGCAAGATCGTTCGCGCCTCTTTATTACCCAGCATGGCCAGCTTGATTTTCTCCGCAACCGTAGATTGCTGGATTTTCTGATAGAGATTGGTCACGGATTCTGCGGCGCAAGAATCCTCTTTTGAGACACTTTTCTTTTCTGGTTGCTCTGTCCTTTGGTCTTCACCTGGTATGTTTAGGGGCTCTTTTTCTGGAGAGTGCTCTGGCTGTTCCTCTTCGACAAGAGACAATTGGAGCTTTTTTGGTAGATCCAGTCTCATACCCCTCTCCTCATCGAGTGCTTATTGGTTGAACTGGGAGATCTTCAAAGTGCACGAGTTGTTTGAATTCTTTAAACCGCTGCTCGATTTCGGCATAGGTAAGAAAGGCCAGACGATTCAGACTAAAATCCTCAACCGTAAAGGAAGCCATGGTGCTTCCCAGGATAATCCCTTGCCGGAAAGTTTCGGTAGAGATATTATCGGTACTGGCCAGATACCCCAATAGTCCTCCAGCAAAACTATCCCCGGCTCCCGTTGGGTCGTATACTTCCTCTAGGGGATAAGCCGGCGCAAAGAATCGGGTCTCCTCATTAAACATCAGTGCCCCATATTCTCCCCGTTTGATGACCACGGTTTTGGGCCCCATAGAGCGGATAGCTTGCACAGCTTTCACCATATTCGGTTCCTGGGCGAGTTCCCGCGCTTCGGCATCATTGATGGTCAGGAGGTCCACATGCTGAAGCGTTTTCTTAAGGTGCTCTATCTTCCCTCGTATCCAGTAGTTCATGGTATCACAGGCCACAAACTTGGGCTTCTCAATCTGCTGGAGAACACTGAGCTGAAGTTCTGGATCGATGTTTGCCAGGAAAACATAGTCACTCTGGGTATATTTTGCTGGAATCTTTGGTTGAAAATACTCAAAAACGTTCAATTGGGTATCCAGGGTAATCGCCTCATTTAAATCATACTTATACTCCCCTGCCCAGCGAAAAGTCCGTCCCGGCACTCGCTCGAGTCCTTCAATATCAATAGCCCGTCTGCGGAAGAGATCGATCTCCCGTTCAGGAAAATCTTCCCCAATGACTCCCACCATCCGAACCTCGGTAAAATAACTTGCCGACACCGCGAAATAACTGGCTGATCCCCCCAGCACTTCTCTCTGTTCACCAAAAGGGGTTCGTACTGAATCCAGCGCTACCGATCCTACCACCAAAAGCGACACCGTGTTTTCTCCTGTATTCTTTGAGACAAGATTAGCTGAGCAGACGAGCCGCTTCCTTGGCAAAATAGGTAAGGATCATATCCGCTCCTGCTCTTTTGATACTGAGCAGCACTTCCATCATAACGCGTTCTCCGTCAATCCAGCCTTGCGCTGCTGCTGCTTTGATCATCGCATATTCACCACTCACATTGTACGCTGCAACGGGAAGATCATACCGCTGTTTCACCTGATAAATGACATCGAGATACGCCAGCGCAGGCTTGATCATCACAATATCCGCCCCTTCCTCGATATCCAGAGCCACTTCCCGAAGCGCCTCCCGGCTATTCGCCGGATCCATCTGATAGGAGCGTCGATCACCAAAAGCTGGAGCAGAATCTGCAGCTTCCCGAAATGGGCCATACAAACTGGAGGCATACTTTGCAGCATAGGCCAGGATTGGAGTCTGCTCGAATCCATGGGCATCCAGAGTATCCCGAATCGCTCCGACACGCCCATCCATCATGTCAGACGGTGCTACCATATCAGCTCCCGCTTCAGCATGGGAAAGAGCAACCTTGGCTAATAATTCGACACTCTTATCATTATCGATGTGCTCATGTTCCACCACACCACAATGGCCATGGCTGGTATACTCACAGAGACAGACATCAGTAATCACAATCATATCGGAGAAACTCTTTTTCAAAGCCCGCACCGCTTTCTGAATGATTCCATCGGGAGCATATCCTTCAGTGCCCAGTTCATCTTTGGTTTCCGGGAGCCCAAAGAGCAAGACCGCGGGTATACCCAGATCTCTGACCTCCTTTACCTCTTCCAGTAAGCGATCGACAGAGAGATGATAATTGCCTACCATAGAAGGGATTTCCTGTTTTATTCCCCAGCCCGGTACAACAAAAAGGGGATAAATAAAATTTTCTCTCTGGAGGTGAGTCTCTCGAACCATAGATCGTAAGGCTGCTTTGTCGCGAATTCTGCGAGCCCGATATTTAGGGAAAGCCATGATATTCTCCTCAGTATGCACTATGCTTGCGTTCTTGGGTGAAATAGTTGACAATAGCCTGGACGAGGGCTGGTATCGTATACTCTTCTGGCACAATATCGGAATGGATACCTAACTCTCTGGCCGTATCAGCCGTGATAGGGCCAATAGACGCAACCACCACTCCCTCCAGGATCTTTGGAAGATCGGCTTCTTCAAACATGGCCATAAAATTTTTGACCGTAGAAGAGCTGGTAAAGGTTATCACCGAAATCTTTCTGGCTTGAAGAAGATGTTTGATCTGCTCCGTGTTGTTTGGAGGTCTGACACTTTGATAAGCTGGTACCACATCGACATGGGCTCCGGCTGCTCTCAAAGATTCCACCAAGACCATTCTCGCTTCTAAAGCGCGGGGGATAAGAATCCTCGTCTGGGAGAGCTCTTCGCCCTGAAGGGAGGCAAAGATGGCTTCAGCTCGGTACTCTGTGGGAATGGTATCGACATGAAGCCCTCGACTTTCCAGAGCAGCCGCTGTGGCTGGTCCAATTGCACAGAGGCGAAGCCCCTGGAGGGCCTGGGCATTTTTGCCCTGAAGGGCTAGACGTTCAAAAAAGTATTTTACCCCGTTGACACTGGTAAAGACGATCCACTGATAAGTTTCCAGTCGCTGAATGCATTGATCCAGCGGTTCCCAGGAAGGAGGAGGAGTAATCTCAATTGTGGGAAATTCGATCGGTTCTGCTCCCAGGGACTGTAGAAGCTTGGTAAATTGGCCTGCCTGTTCTCGTGCTCTGGTCACCAGAATTTTATGCCCCTGGAGTGGTTTACAAGACTGCCCTGCTGTATAGATATGCATCATCATATTTCCTTGCTAGGAGTCCACCTATATAGCTATCCTACTACTTTTTCTCTCTCTCTTGACGATAGATCTCATCGAGGATCTCTTGTCCGCCTGCGCCGAGCAGATCTTCGGCCAGAGCTTTGCCGATACCCGCTGCCTCTGCTATGCTTCCTGCTCGTTTCCGGATGAGAAAACGTTTGCCGTCAACGCTACTGATCATACCCCGTAAGATAAGCTGGCCAGCTTCGATCTGTCCCCATGCCCCTACCGGAACCTGACAGCCCCCTTCTAAGCGATGTAAGAAAGCTCGCTCGGCGCAAATAGCTGCTCCAGTCTCTTCAGAATGGAGCCGACTGACAAAGGTTTCCATTTCCAGATCTTCCTCTCGAATCTCCACTCCTAATGCTCCCTGTCCTACTGCCGGTAAAAAAAGGTCAGGATCGAGATATTCGGTAATTTTCTCTTCCCAATTCATACGTACCAATCCGGCTGCGGCCAGAACAATAGCATCATATTCCCCTGTGGCGAGTTTTCGTAAACGGGTATCAATATTCCCTCGGATAGGCAAGACAACCAAATCAGGCCGATAGTGCAAGAGCTGAGCATGACGCCGTAGACTGCTTGTGCCGATCCTCGCTCCTTTGGGGAGTTTGTCGAGAGGCAATCCTGTCCGGGAGACCAGTACATCACGGGGATCTTCACGCTCTGTAATAGCCCCAATGATCAAACCAGGTGGCAATTGACTTGGCAAATCTTTAATGCTGTGCACGGCCAGATCAATTTTCTCTTGGAGGAGAGCTTCCTCGATTTCTTTAATGAAAATCCCCTTGTCACCTACCTTGGCCAAAGGGACATTGCTAGTCTGGGTGAGATCACCAATGGTTTTGATAAGAACCTTCTGAAGCGAAACCTGCGGGAAGAAGGAGGCCAGTTGCCGGAGGATCCAATCGGTTTGTTGCAGCGCCAGCAGACTCCCCCGACTCCCCACGCGAATAGGCCGATTCAGTCGCGTGTCGAGATCAAACAGGTGACGGATAGATAACAGAAATTTACTTCCTTCTACTGTGTCTGCTTCTTTTTTCAGATTGACAATAGGGGAGTGGAGTAATTTCTTGACAATCGAGGCAGTGAGGGCGTCAATCGTTGCTCGTTCCTCTTCCGATAAGTTGTGGAGCTTCCGAAGAGCCTTAGCCATCTCCTGTTTACGGATGGCTTCCGCTTTCTCCCGAAGGGAAACAATGGTAGGGACGACATTGAGTTCCTCAAGCCAGCGTTGGAAAGCAGCGACTTCTCTCTTGATGATCTCTTCCGCGATTACCGCTTCCCTTTGCCGTTCCCGAATATTCGCTTCCACTACATTTTGTAGATCGTCGATGTCGTAAAGATAGATATTGCTGATTTCGTTTACCTCTGGTTCAATATCCCGGGGTACAGCAATATCAATCAGAAACATCGGTTTTTGCCGCCTGCGGCGGATAACCTCTTGCAGATCGCTCTTTTTGAGAATGGGATGAGGGGCAGCGGTAGAGCTGATGACAATATCAACCGTCTCGAGATAGGTAAAGAGGTGTTCGTAACGAATCGCATCACCATGTAATCGCTCAGCCATGCTCACTGCCCGTTCAAAGGTTCGGTTACAGACCAGGAGGGCCTTTACTCCATTTTGGAGTAAATGCTGTGCCGCCAATTCAGCCATTTCGCCAGCCCCAATCAGCATAGCTACCCGTTCCTGGAGATCGACAAAGATCTTTTTAGCCAGTTCGACAGCCGTTGAACTGATGGAAACAGCATTTTCAGCGATCCGGGTCTCTGTACGAACCCTCTTGGCGACGGAAAAACTCTTTTCAAAAAGCTGATTGAGAATACCTCCTACCATACCGTAAGCCTTGGCAAGACTATAAGCTTCTTTGACCTGGCCCAGGATCTGGGTTTCGCCTACCACCATAGAGTCGAGACTCGAGGCGACCCGGAAAAGATGTCGTACCGCTTCACTCTCACTATAGCTATACAGGTAACTACTCAACGCTCGAAGGGGGAGCCCGTGATAATCACAAAGAAACTGGATAATCCGTTCTTTACCCAAATGCACATCTTCCACGCGTGCATACATTTCCACACGATTACAGGTAGAAAGGATAACTTTTTCCTGGATCTCTTGATACTGTTCGAGCTTCTCCGCCACTTCTCCCCATTGATGTGGAGCGAAGGCGAGTTGTTCACGGATCTCGATCGGAGCAGTTTTATGACTCAAACCAACGACCAGGATGGGCATAAATCCTTTCCTTCTCTTGGAAACCTAGAAACTGTAGATGTGGATGATATAGCCAAGCAACACCATCAGGAAACCAATAATCGCCAGCACCGCCGCTCTTCTCCCCCGCCAGCCCGCATACAGTCGTCCACTAAAAAGCGTAATATAAATACACCAGGTTAGCAGCAAGGGCCAGGTCCGCTGATCCCAACTCCAGAAAGATCCTTTGGTATACCGTGCCCAGATAGACCCACTGATAATACCCAGGGTGAGCAATGGGATACCCGCAGCCAGGGAGGAAAAGTTTAGATTATCCAGCACCTCTAGCGATGGAAGACGATAGTATAATCGTCCAGGTTTTTTCCCCTTCAACTGATTTTCTTGAATAATATACATCACTCCTACTGAAAAGGCCAATACAAAAGCAGCATTCCCCATAATGGCCAAAGCGATATGAATGGTTAACCAAAAATGCTGGAGTGAGGGGAGAACTGTGCTTTCTCTCGGACTGACAATCGAAGAGAGAAAGATAAAACAGGCCATGGGAACCATAAAGGACCCCAACGCCTTGATCTGATACCGGTATTCTACGATCAGATACACCGCGATAATAGCCCACGAGGAGAAGTTGATATACTTCTGTAATGGGCTGGAAAATTGCTCCGAAAAGAGGAATTCGAGCCCCAGAAAAACCGTATGACAGACAAAACCTATTCCCACCACTGTATTGGCCATCCGAAAAAAGGAAGATCGCCGATACATCAGATAAAACCAGTGTAACCCCACACCCACGAGATAGGCAAACAGGGACAGGGTAAACCATACGATACTCATAATCGAGAGTCCTCTCGCTCTCGTGGTATAAAAAGGGAGATCTCGCTCCACCCCCTGTTCTTATCCATCGGTTTCCTCCTCTTTTCTGCAAACGGTGGACCTCGTCCCCCATCTTTACTATGCGGCACTCAAATTGAGCAAAGCAGCCAAGAATCTCTCTGAAGAGACTTCCCTTTTTCCCGATGAGATTCTTCGCTGCTCGCAGTCCCTCAACATGCTAGAGGAAACCAGGCCTTGTTCTTAGTAGGCAGGGACTGTTCCAGCTTTTACCCCAGTCTTCCGCACAATCCCTACCTCTTCCGACGCCTTCATCGCCATATAGCGGCTTTCCGAGGCAAGGGTGACAAGCTGAAAGCCCTGCTCGATCATTCTGAGCGCATGCTGCGATCCACTCGTATGAATGCCAGCAAAGACCCCATGTTTCTTGCAGGCAGCAACGATCTTCTTCAAGGCCTCCACTACGATCGGATCATTTTGATCCAGAGCGGGTTTGCATCCTAAAGCCAGGGAGAGATCAGAGGGTCCAACATAGATAGCATCCACTCCAGGGACGGTGAGGATGTCATCCAGATTTTTCAGCGCCTCTGCGGTTTCGATCATCGGGATGACCAGCAGATCTTCGTTAGCATGATCTCCATAGTCTGCACCTGCATAAATCGAGGCGCGGGTTGGCCCCCAGCTTCGTTGGCCCCGTGGTGGATATTTGCACATTTGGACGAGTGCTTCAGCCTGGTCTCGTGTACTGATCATTGGACAGATCACTCCATAGACCCCCGCATCGAGAATCTTCATGGCATAGGCTGGTTCATTCCAGGGAATACGAGCCAAAGGAATCACCGCAGTAGTGGAGATGGCTTGCAGCATGGTCACCGCCATCTGATAGTCTATGAGACCATGCTGCATATCTACGGTGAGGGAATCAAAACCTTGATGGGCCATAATTTCCGCAGAGAAAGAGCTTGGAATAGACAACCAGCCGTTGACGACTGCCTCACCGCGTGCCCAAATTTCCTTTATCGTGTTTTTACGCATAGGTTTCTCCTTAAGTGCCTAGTAAACTCATAACCTGCATTGTCCGGGGCAGGTGGAGCGTGACTCACTACGAGTTCGCGGACAAAAAGTGCAAACCTACCACTACAAAATAAGATGGGTCAGTTTTTGACTAACACTCCTCTGTTTTTCATCATGACTGAAAGACCGGTCGATTATCAAACCATCGCTATCCAGGTATGAATCAATCGGGTTGAGGAATCTGCTCCACTGAGAGCTGACGAGCCTTTCCCTGGAAGCGAGCGAAGCTCAAGGGGGAGAGATCTAGAGAAGGTTTCCCGTCTAAAATCGTCTCCGCAACCAGACGTCCAGTCGCCGGAGAATGTTGAAAACCATGCCCACAAAAGCCAATGGCACAGAAAAAACCTTCGATTCCCGGCAGATAATCGATAATCGCATGCTCATCCGGAGTCAGCGGACGGAGTCCGGCCCAGCCATTCATAATGCCCACATTTTGTAAGGTGGGTACCCGCTTCATAGCCTTTTGAGCCGTCTCTTCTACTCGGCTCCAATCGATTCCTACATGATAGCTCAACGGAACCTCTTCTACATCTCCAGGACTCATCAAGATCCCCACCCCTTCGGTACGACAATAAAAACCTGTGGTGCGATCAATGACCAGGGGGGAAGGATTGACAAAGCCAGGAAACGGCTCGGTGATAAATACATGGCGGCGTCGAGGCAGAACCGGAAGCTCCTGACCAATCATCTGTCCAATCAATCCAGCCCAAGGACCAGCAGCGTTGATGACAAGCGGAGTAGCAATAGAGCCGTTGGAGGCCTGTACTCCGACCACCCGGTCACCTCGAATTTCTATCCCGGTTACCTCGGTTTGTTCTAAGATTTTGATTCCTCTTTCTCGTGCTTTTTTCGCATAAGCCATTACAACCTCATATGGGCCGGCATAGCCATCGTTAGGACAGTACACGGCAGCGAGCAGGTCATCCACAAAAAGCTGCGGAACGATATCCCGGGCTTCTTGTGGAGAAATAATCCGTACATCCACTCCCAACCGCTGTTGCATAGCCACGTTTTTCCGAAACCGCTCCAGTTCTTGCTCTTCGTTGAGCAGAAAGAGATAACCGACCTGACGCAGATAACAACTGGTCCCCATTTCCTCTTCAAAGTGTTTGAAAAACTCCAGACTCTCCAGAGAAAAACGTACCTCCAGTTCGGTTCCAAACTGCGCCCGAATCCCTCCGGCAGCTTTACTCGTAGTCCCAGAACCGATAAAATCTCGCTCAAGGACCACCACATCTCTCTGTCCACGTTTGGCCAGATGATAGGCAATACTGCAGCCAATGGCCCCAGCTCCAATAATCACAACATCGGCGCTTTTAGGTAACATGAAGCTTTATCCTTCCTGACAGAAGCGTCTGTGCTCCTTACTATCCTCCGAATGATACCAAAAGCATAATCTCTATTGTATCGTGCTTGGTTACCTTTGCTAATCCACAAGACCGAAGGGATTGGTGACTAATTTTCTGGTCACGAATACCTCCTGGCCATCGATGCACCTTTCTAGAGACCCCTGCCTGGTATTATACACGAGCCGCTTGCAGTTTTGCCGCCTGTATAAAGGTTTCAAACAGGCGTTTTGCTCCTGCATCTCGTTGATACATCCGTTCGGGATGCCATTGTACTCCCATGGCAAACCCATTCCCTGTGCTTTCTATCCCCTCGATGATCCCATCATCTGCCCGGGCAGTGACTCGAAAACCCTCTGCCACTACCTTCACAGCTTGATGATGGAAACTATTGACCCGATAGTATTCCGTGCCGATGATGTCGTGGAGTCTCGACCCTTTTTCGATGTGGAGTCCGTGCGATGCAAACCATCCTGGAGCGACTTGCTGATGCTTCATCGCTTCTGGAAGCTGAGAAGGAATATCCTGATACAGGCTTCCTCCACAAGCCACATTCAATACCTGCATACCACCACAGATCCCTAAAGTGGCTATCCCTTTTTCCAGCGCTTTTCGGGTGAGGGCCAGCTCAAAATCCGCTCGTTCTGGGTTGCCGGGACCCAGCCGAAGCATCGGAGTTTCTGCATAATACACAGGATCGATATCTGAAGCACTACCTGGAATAACCAGCCCGTGGATGATATCCAGATACGCCTCGCTAATCTCCCTCTGTGTGGAAACAGGGAGCAGAATGGGAATCCCTCCCCCAGCGACGATTGCCTCTGTATAAGATGCACGCAGGTTATGGATCGGTTGCCCGGGAACGAAGGAGTTTTTCTGCTCACCAGTGTCATAATCACAGGTAATGCCTATATAAGGTTTCACTATGTCATTCCTCCCCTTTACGCTCTCTACTATTCACCACCTGTCCCCAAATGTAATCTTCTCCCGGACAAATGTCAAGCAAGGAAGGAGAAAAATTGCATGAAGAACCTATCCGCTCCAGTCATTCGAACGAACATCTTCTCTCTATTGACGGAGTCAATTCTTTATGCTCTTATCGCAGACCAAGTTAAGCGAGGCTTTGCTGTCGCTCAAATAGCTCCGATCATGGCGTATATCATTCCGGCATTGCTGGTTACAAAAAGCCAGAGGCTTCAGAGAGAGGGATGTGAGTTCCCTTTTTGTCGGTAATGGACGTCAGAAGGTGAGGAAGCTCACAAAGATTCATATCTTTTTCGGCTGTCTGGCATGATGAAGTACATTTATGCTCCGGGTACAAACCCACTAGCGGTCCCTACAGTCACTTTGACACCTTCCTGGTTTTCACACCAGACTTCTACCTCACAGCGTGTTCCACCGCTGTCCGGTTGTTTACCGGTAACCACCCCTTTCGCGGTAATGGTATCCCCTGGATAGACAGGATGGATAAATTTTACAGACAACTTCCCGCCTTCCATATAGCCTTTCCCAAAAAAACGGATGAGAATCTCTGTAAGATAAGCCACCGTCATCATCCCCTGGGCAATTGTGTCTTTGAGCCCTTTCTGACGGGCAAACTCCGGATCGGAGTGGAGTGAACCGGGATGAACGCCTGAATACACATCAATTTTTCGTTGGGTAATGGTCTTTGTCACAGCAGGTAGCGCTGTGCCCACTTCGAGAGGGATTTTTACTTCGAGAGTCGCCATGGTATCTATCTCCCTGTACGAATGAGTGCATGGGTTACTTTGCCTCGCAACAACTCTACCCCATTCTCATCCATAGTGACAAACTCGGTCACAATATAGCCCTTGTCACGTCGCCAGTATTTGTCAATAATCTTCCCTTTGGACCAGACCCGCATCCCGGCCTTGATCGGGCGGAGAAATTCACATTCGTGCTTGGCATGTAAGCCCCCCGCACGATATACTTCTCTTTGCGAAGGCTGAGGACCTGATTACCCGCAATAGTTGGATAGGCTAATTGTTCACCCGTCTCCGGATCTGGAGCAAAAAGTGGATCGAAGTACTCTACCGCATAGGCATAATCCTCGATAAGCTCGGGTGTAATGAGGAGTTGAGTTGAGGTAAACTCGTCACCAACCTGGACATTCTCGTAGGACCATTCTTTGAACATGGTTTTTTCTCCCCTGTATCTCCACTCCTTTTCTTTATATCTGGTTAGATAAAAGGTGACCGAAGCACAGTGGGGAAGCCTGCTCCCGGGTCCAGGCAGCCGTCCTTTCGTCATCCCAGAGTAAAGCGAAGGACTCAGCATGACCTTCTGAGGCTTACTCGCTGTGAGTTCTTACTATACAGGGTTTCTGGAAAGTACGCAATGCCCAAAAGACCATCCCTGAGAATTTTTGTTTGACAGACCCTGCGCACCTTTGCTATGTTCCCCGTGAGCAAAATCGAGAGAGCTTTAGGATTGACTGCTCATCGCGGGGGCCAGGTGTGGCCTGTGCATTCAGGTAACAAAGCCAGGACCCGGGTTGCTGGTGAAGAAGTCTTCCCTGGATGGTCTTTTGAAGATGTACTAAGCAAGAATAGCAAAGAGGGGATTACCTTACGCGAAATGATGGGGTTATCGAATGATGGAATATCGGAGTTTAGGACGTACAGGAGTCCAGGTGAGTATGCTGTGCCTGGGGTGTATGATGTTTGGAGGACGTACAGAAGAGGCTGAGTCTCTGGAGATTATTGATCATGCTATCGAGGAGGGTATCAACTTTTTAGATGTCGCCAATGTCTATAACCGTGGTCGCAGCGAAGAAGTAGTTGGAAACGCCCTCAAACGTAATGGAAAGCGCAAACGTATTGTCCTGGCCACAAAGGTGCATGGGGTGATGGATGAACAAGATCCCAATGCCCGAGGAAACAGCCGTCGTCATATTATCGAACAGTGCCATGACTCGCTCAAGCGACTACAGACAGACTATATTGATTTATATCAGATCCATCGCCCGCAACCAGATATCCCTATTGATGAAACCTTGCGGGCCCTGGATGATCTCATCCGGGCTGGGAAGGTTCGTTATATCGGTACGAGTACCTTTGCCGCCTGGCAGGTAATCGAATCGTTATGGGTTGCCAAAGAGCTCGGACTCAACCGCTTTGTCTGTGAACAGCCTCCCTATCATATCTTGGATCGCCGCATCGAACGGGAGCTTGTGCCTATGGCACAAACTTATGGGATAGGGTTAATCCCCTGGTCACCTATAGCCCGAGGGTTCTTGACCGGCAAGTACCGGCGTGGAGAAGAACCTCCCGAGGATTCACGATTCCGCAGAGATGAGAGACGAGCTGAACTCCACTTTACCGAGGCAGCATTCGACATTTTAGACGTGGTGGAAACCATGGCAAAGGAAAAGGGGTGCACACCTGGACAGTTTGCTCTTGCCTGGTGTGCCCAGCAGCCAGGGATTACCAGCCCCATTATCGGACCGCGAACTCTGGAACAGCTTAAAGAGAGTTTGGTGGCGATGTCACTCTCGATTACCGAGGCAGATCGTACCCGGATCGATGAAGTAGCTCCTCCGGGGCGAGTCACCGTCCCTTACTATGAGGCGAAGTTTGGTCCACATCCATATAGGTGGTAACTTCTAGAGCTCACCACTTCTTCATGAGTGAGCCTGTCCAAACAGGTTTCTGGAGGATACACTGATCCCAGGAGGCAGGGGGTATTCATGTATGGCCAGCGTGTGATGTTCTTTTGGACGCTGATCTGTTTTTGGGGAAATGGATGGTTTCTCCTTCCAAGTACTCTAGCTGCACCATTATCGGAAAGAATGATGGAACAGTTACGCAGTCAAAGTTCAGTCGAAGGGACCTTCCCACCCTTTATCCGTCTGCAGCAGGCTCTGGTCGATTATCAGAAGATTCTCGCCAGAGGAGGATGGCCCCATATTCCCGCGGGACCTAAACTGCAGAAGGGGGACCAGGGAAAACGGGTGGCTTTGTTAAGGACTCGTTTGCAGATCACCGGAGACCTGGTGTGGACATGGCCAGAGCAAGAGGAGCAGTTTGATGACGAACTGGAACAGGCTGTTCGACACTTCCAAAAGCGGCATGGCTTAGTAGTCGATGGGATTGTTGGTCCAAAGACTCTTGCCGCTTTGAATATTTCCACCGAAGAACGCTTGCGCCAGATCAAACGAAACCTGGGGCGTCAGCAATTATTTGTTCAGAGAAAAGAAGCGCATTATATTCTGGTGAATCTTCCCGATTTTTCGCTACAGGTAATAGAGCAGGAAGCCACAATATTGACCATGCGGGTTATTATCGGCAGAGAGTTTCGCTTTACCCCGCTCTTGAGCAGTACAATCAAGTATTTCGTCCTCAATCCATACTGGTATGTGCCCCGGAGTATTGCGATACAGGATATTATCCCCAAACTGTCCACTGACCCCACTTACCTGCTTAAGCACCGGATCAGGGTATTTCGCCGAGAGGAAAACACCATCCAGGAAATCTCCCCGACGGCTGTCGATTGGTCTCAGGTAACCTCCCAGAATTTTATCTACACTTTTCGCCAGGATCCGGGTCCCTGGAATGCCCTCGGTCGGATAAAATTTATCTTTCCAAACTCTTTTAATGTCTATCTGCATGATACACCCGCTCGAGAACTCTTCAAAAAGCCTGTCCGAGCTTTTAGTTCCGGATGTATCCGGGTAGAAAAGCCCCTGGAACTTGCTGAATATCTGCTGCAAGGTGATCCACTCTGGCCACGTGAACGTTTGCTTGCTGTTCTTGAAAAAGGCAAAGAACAGACGGTATGGCTACCAGAACCGTATCCAATTCATCTGGTGTACTGGACAGCGTGGGTGGACAACGAGGGAATACTCCAATTTCGTGAAGATATCTACAAATATGATCGGCAACTCGATCAGGCGTTCCAGAAAGAAGTGTCTAGTCCTTAAGGAGCCTTTTCAACAGTAGACCAGAGTCTCACAGCGATAGCAATGACTGATGAGGATAGCAGAGGAAAGTAAAGCGAGCAGTAACGCGGAAACGATTGCACCTGGCCAGCAAGGTTAGAAGAGGAGGTACCCATGGAGAGTCGGATAATGAAATGTCTTTCTAGAATTGCTCTTGCCTTTCTGATGGTAGTAATCCTTACCAGTTTCCGACCTCAGACTTTGGCCAAACCTTTCCCCTCCTTCTCCCCAGAAAAAGCAACATTTGCAGTACGTTTTAAGGGGATAATTTCCCCTTACCGTGTCCTGGGGGTTTTTGTCCTTCCTGGCGAGACAGTAACTCTAGAAGCAATCGGTGCAGGTGAGCAGAATCCTTATGTGCTGCTGACCTCCACGAGTCCAACAACCTGGAAGAAGTCCCGGGATCACTTCTATGTGGTGCAGGCCTCAGCCGGGAAGGTAAGACAGCTAGCGCTAAATCAATGGCAGTGGGTAGCACCCAAGACGCCAGGGATGTATCCAGTGAAGATCAGACAGCAACGACTAGAGGAGACGATCACTTTACATATGTTTGTTCTGGTTCCCTTCAGCCGAGTACAGACTGGATATCTGAATGGCTATCGTATTGGGTCCTATCCTGTGGCTGCCTATAAGGGACTACCGATCTATCATCCACCCCGGGGTTTTATTGAGGTCACGGAGAAAAATCAGGATACCCTTGTAACGCCGCACTTTACCCTGAAACAATTTCTCTGCAAACAAAAGGGAGGGTATCCAAAATATATTGTCTTGCGAGAAGAATTGCTGGTACAGTTAGAATTGATCCTGGAACGAGTTAATGCCAAAGGCTATCGGGCCGATACTTTTGCCATCATGAGCGGATACCGTACGCCGTTTTATAATCAGGCCATTGGGAACGGAAAATATAGCCGACACCAATGGGGAGATGCTGCCGATATCTTTATTGACGAATTTCCCAAAGATGGCATAATGGATGATTTGAATGGTGATGGCCTTATCAACTATGCAGATGCTCTGCTTCTGTATCGCCTTATTGATGAATTCCAGGAAGAGCATTTTGAAGATCATTTTACAGACTTTACGGTGGGAGGATTGGGATGGTATGAGAAAAACACCTATCGAGGACCATTTGTACATGTGGATGTACGTGGGTTTCCAGCTCGATGGGGAGATTGTAAACGAGTCCTACGACTGGGGGGAAGGGACAAAAATCTAAGAGGGATGTGTAACTAATCTTCAAGAATTTATATCCAAGAAAGTTCAAGGGGAAGTGAGATGCCACATGTAGCCCAACAACTTGTCGAGTTATTGCAGAGTATTGGAGTACACTATGTTTTTGGTATTCCCAGTGGGCCCTGGAATACCTATATGGAAGCGATGCGTACCGGTGGAGTAGAATTTGTCCTAGTCAGCAACGAAGCCAGTGCAGGCTTTATGGCTGATGTGTGTGCGCGGATCACCGGTATTCCCGGAGTCTGTTATGGTACCTTTGGTCCGGGAGCCACAAATCTCAGTACCGGGGTAGGGGGAGCGTTTCTGGATCGTTCCCCTCTCCTGGCTTTGACCACGGAACCGCAAGATGCCATGCTGGGGCGAACTTTGCAGATGGCCATCGATCATCAAGCCCTGTTTCGTCCCCTGACGAAGTGGACGACTCGACTCAAGGCGGATCGAGTCCACGAGATATTTTATAAGGCTGTGCAGATCGCTACTTCTGAAGTTCCCGGACCGGTGCATATAGGACTGCCAGCCGATCTGGGCGAACAACCGGCTGGACAAAACCCGGCCAGACCGCTTCCCCCTATCATGGCCCCTCCGCCTCCTTCCCGGCAGTTAGATCAGGTAGCGACCCTTTTTCAGAAAGCCCGACGTCCTGTACTGGCTGTGGGATTGACCGCGGTACGGGCGAGAGTGCAAGCGCTGGTCAAACAAATTGCGGAAAGACACCGTATACCGGTCCTATTGACCCCTATGGCTAAAGGGGTCCTCCCTGAAGAACATGCTTGCTATGCAGGAGTTCTGTTTCACGCGCTGAGTGATCGGGTAGCGGAGACTCATCGACAGGCTGATCTGGTAGTGGGTATAGGTTATGATCCGATTGAATTCAACTATGAAGACTGGATGCCCAATGCTCCCCTGGTGCATATAGATACTGTTCCGGCAGATATTAACCAAAGTATCTATACGCTCGCCTGTGATGTAGTGGGAGATATTCGTCCAGCACTGGAACGATTAGCCGCAATAATACCAATCAAGTCTGATTGGGATCTGGCTGCCTTAGCCGAACGACGCAAACAGATGTTTGAGCTTTTGCAACCTCCTCCAGGAAGTTTTGGCCCACGAGCTGCCTTAGCTATCTTGCGTGAAGTGTTACCAGAGGAGGGTATCATGACCTGTGATGTGGGGGCGCATACGCATCTGATTGGCCAGCAATGGCGAACCCCCTTGCCTGGCCTCCAGATCATGACTAATGGGTGGTCATCGATGGGATTCGGTATTCCTGCTGCTATTGCGGCTAAACTCTGCGTCCCTGATCGTCCGGTAACCTGTGTCACAGGAGATGGCGGTTTTTTGATGATGGTTGGGGAGATGGCCACAGCCATGCGCCTGGGAGTCCAGGTGGTATTTGTCCTGTTGACCGACCGCAATTTAGAACTCATCCGTATTAAACAGGAGAAGAAGGACTATGCTCGTTATGGGACCTCGCTGTACGGTGAGTGGTATACTCCTTCCTCAACCTTTTTTGGAGTCCCGGTTCTTCCCGCGCGAGATGCCGAAGAGTATCGCGCGGCGCTCGAAAAAGCTTTTGCCGCTAAGGGTCCAGTTATCGTAGAAGCATTTATCAATGGTATAGAATACGATGGACTGATTCTGAGGAGACATAAGTAACCCATGATCACTACACGAATAGTGCTCTGTGGATTTGGCCGAGTAGGTCAGGCCTTTGTGCACTTATTAGCCGAACGGAAAGCAGAAATAGCAGCACGTTATGGACTGGATATTTTGTTACGGGCGGTGGTGGATATTGGGGGAGCGGCCATAGCCTCAGCAACAGGTTTGCCGTCAGCAGAACTGCTCAGGCATGTGCAGAAGGGCAAAACGGTAGAGACCTTTGGTGAATATGGGAAACCAGGGATAAGCGGACCGGAAGTACTTCAATCTGTCCAGGCGGACATATTAGTTGAAGCCACTCCGACCAATTTGATCGACGGGGAACCAGGACGCACTCATCTTTTGACTGCTCTGGAACAGGGGATGGATGTGGTCAGTGCTAATAAGGGGCCTCTGGTACTTTACTATCGGGAAATCCATGATCTGGCGCAACAAAAAGGGTGTAAAGTCCAGATCAGTGCCGCGACGGCTGCAGCGCTCCCCACGATAGATGTGGGAGAGGTATGCCTGGCTGGAGCACGCGTACTCTCTATCGAAGGGATTCTCAATGGTACAACCAACTATATTTTGTCTCGCATGCACACGGAGGGTTGCCCCTATGAAGTTGCGCTTCAGGAAGCACAAGTCAAGGGGATTGCGGAAACTGATCCACGGTTGGATGTGGAGGGCTGGGATACGGCAAATAAGCTGATACTCATGGCCAACAGAATGCTGGGCACTACTTTCGGTCCCAAAGATGTGGATGTACAGGGTATTACTCAGGTGACCTTATCCGATATTGCCAGAACCAGGCAAGAAGGGAAAGTGCTCAAATTAATCGGGACTGCAGAGACTTCCGGAGGAAAAATTCGGTTGAAAGTAGCTCCACAGGCCTTGAGTCCAAACCACCCGCTGTCAGCAGTACATGGCACCGAAAAGGCGGTGAGTTATTTAACGGATACCATGGATCGGATTACAGTTATAGGTGGCCGCAGCTCTCCGCAAGGGGCTGGGGCAGCGCTATTAAAGGACATAATCAATGCCTCTAGATGAGGACAGCGTACCTGGAAAGAACCACTTTCAGATAGTTAACCACCGATAAAGGTTTTGGTACGGAGATAAAAGGGGCGTTGGGGTTGACAACAATAGACCTCATAAAGACGCCAGGCTACACTTTCCTGCACCGGTGTTAAAAAGAAATGCCTTGCTTCATCCCGGCGACCGCAAAATGGACAGGTAATTTCGGAGGAGGTATTGGGGACGGTAATCAGATGCTCTTTCGAGATAGTCAAGTTACACGCACTCCTTTCAGAATTTCTACTAATTTGCCATCAAATAAGGAATAAAGTGGCGTGAATTCAAATGCTTATGATTTATTATTTGCTATCTCCGATAGCAAATTAGTATTAGACGCCTCGGACTAATTCGGCACAGACCAGATCAGCCAATAACAGCCCCCGACGGGTCAGGCGAATCTGGCCTGCCCTCCGTTCAAGTAGATATTCAGCCAGTAAATACTCTGCAGCTCTTTTCAATCGAGGGTCGGCAAGTACTCCCTCGGGAATGCCTCCTGGCCGACGGAGGCCAAGCATAATCTGCTCCAGAAAACGAGTCTCTTCGGATAATTGTTCTGCTCCGGCTATTGCTGTTCCCTTTGCTTCTATACGCTCCATGTATAAGAGGACATCAGATGTATTCCAGGATCGACACCCCTGCAGAAAGGAATGGGCAGAGACCCCCAGACCCAGATAAGGTTTCCCTTCCCAGTAGCCGAGATTGTGTCTGGAGGCAAATCCAGGCTGGGCGAAGTTTGATATTTCATAGTGGTCGTACCCAGCCGCACATAACTGATCTATTGTTATCTCGTACATGACGGCTTGATCCTCTTCCGAGGGCAAAGGAAGCTTCCCTTTTGCAAATCGGCGCCCAAACGCTGTCCCCGATTCAATAGTGAGACCGTAGACCGATAGGTGTTCTGGATGTAACCAGATCGCTCGTTTTAAGGTAGCCATCCATTCTTCGATCACTTGTTCCGGTGCGCCAAAGATCAGGTCCACATTGACATTCTGAAATCCAGCACTTCGGGCTGCTCCCAGCGCTTCCTCCGCTTCGCCTGCTGTATGGAATCGTCCCAACGCCTTGAGAGTTCGGTCATTAAGCGCCTGAACTCCCAGACTGAGCCGATTTATGCCCAATTCTCGGAGAGCAGCAAAGCGCATTCGGTCATTCGGATTAGCTTCCACAGTAATTTCCACCTCTTCAACCAGGGTAGCCTCGGCCCGCACTGCGGTCAGGATAGAACCGAGCGCTTCAGGAGAGAGGAGAGAAGGGGTCCCTCCGCCAAAATAAATTGTCTCCAGAACTGGTGCAGCATTGAGAGTGGATAACCGCGTGTGCCATTCCCGAATCACTGCCGCTACATACCGATCAACCCAGTGCGTCTTCCCCACTACAAAGGTAAAGTCACAGTAAGGACACCGCGAGGCACAAAAGGGTATATGGATATACAAACCAAAAGCCATGGCCAGATTTAAGTCTCCATACTTAAAACCGCCAGAAAAGCCTCTTGGGGAATTTCGACCCGGCCCACCTGTTTCATCCGTTTCTTTCCTTCTTTCTGTTTTTCGAGCAGCTTGCGTTTCCGGGTGATATCTCCACCATAACATTTGGCTGTTACATTTTTCCGAAAAGGTTTGATCGTTTCCCGAGCAATAATCTTACTGCCAATAGCCGCTTGAATGGCGACTTCAAACATTTGGCGCGGAATCAGTTCCTTCAATTTTTGACAGAGAGCCTGTCCCCACGTGTAGGCTCGATCTCGGTGCACAATAGCTGACAAGGCATCGACTGGTTCTCCATTGATCAAGACATCGAGCTTGACGAGGTCTGCCGACTGATGCCCTTTATACTCATAATCAAAAGAAGCATACCCACGGCTAACGGACTTTAAACGGTCGTAAAAATCGAGAACAATTTCTGACAGGGGGAGTTCGTAGCGCAACAGCACCCGAGTCGGATCAATATATTCGGTGGTAATATAGGTCCCTCGTCGTTCCTGCGCCAACTGCATTACATTCCCGACATAGTCAGAGGGGAGGAGGATCTTCGCATCCAGAATTGGCTCCGCAATGTCCTCGATCTGGCCGGCTGGGGGCATATCTGCCGGATTGTGTACGATAATGACTTCTCCATTCTTCAGGAGTACCTCATACTCGACATTCGGTACCGTGGTAATGATTTCCATATCAAATTCTCGAGCCAGGCGTTCCTGGACAATTTCCATATGGAGCAGTCCCAAGAATCCGCAACGGAAGCCAAAGCCTAAAGCCGTAGAAGTCTCTGGCTCGAAATACAGTGAAGAGTCATTGAGGCGGAGTTTTTCCAGAGCCGCCCGCAAGTTAGGATAGTCATCGGTATGGACCGGGTAGAGACCAGCAAAGACCATCGGTTTGATCGCTTTGTATCCGGGAAGCGGTTCGGCTGCTGGCCGCTCTGCTCCGGTTACCGTATCCCCTACTCGGGCATCGCTGAGTTCTTTGACACCTGCAATCAGATATCCCACTTCACCTGCCTGCAATATTTTCCCCTTAATTCGTCCCAGCCGAAGAACCCCCACTTCTTCTGCCTGGTAATCCTTGCCGGTGGAGAAAAAGCGTACGGGCATTCCTTCGGTAAGTGTTCCGTCAAAGATCCTTATATAAGCTACTGCTCCGCGATAGCGGTCAAAAACGGAATCAAAAATCAGCGCGCGTAAGGGAGCTTCTGGATCCCCAGTGGGAGCAGGTATCCGATCAATAATCGCCTGGAGTACTTCGGTGATCCCCCACCCTTGTTTGGCACTGATCTTCAAAATCTCGGCTTCCTCAACACCCAGTAGATCCTGGATCTGGATAACTACTCGATCTACTTCGGCATTGGGAAGATCAATCTTATTGATAACCGGGATAACAGTCAGTTCGTGTTCCAGAGCCAAAAACACATTGCTGACCGTTTGTGCCTCCACCCCTTGAGCGGCATCTACAAGCAATAAAGCCCCTTCACAGGCTGTTAAACTCCGTGAGACTTCGTAAGAGAAATCGACGTGTCCGGGGGTATCGATCAGATTCAGGATATAGGTTTGGCCGTCTGGAGCCTTGTAATCCATTCGTACAGCGTGGGATTTTATAGTAATCCCTCTTTCCCGTTCCAGATCCATACTATCCAGTACCTGATCCATCATCTCGCGCTGGGACAGCGTTTGGGTGTGTTCCAGGAGACGATCCGCGAGCGTCGATTTCCCATGGTCGATATGAGCAATAATGGAAAAATTGCGGATATATTTTGTTGTCATGCGCTTATGTATCCTGGGTAAGCAGAGAAACCTTCTCGAATGTCATATGTAGTTGCTACCTCTGCACGGGTTCTGTTATGGCTCTATTATAGAGCCTGGCCCAAGAAAAGGCAAGCGGCCATGCTTGCGTCTCTTCAGAGAATCAAATGACTATCCCTATCCAAAAGAGTAAAACCGGAGGAAGTAATACCAATTTGCCTTGAGCATGAAATATTCTTGCCATTCTGAGCCCTACGCTCCACCCCCGAAGCAGAGCGAAGGGAAGTCATAAGAAAATTAGGAAGTTGAGGAGAATATGGTATAATAAAAGTAAAGGAGGAGAGCATGGCTTTTACCATAAGTGATCTTCGTGAGCTAATTCAGCTTCTAGAGCAGCATCCAACCTGGCGAGCGGAGCTACGTCGTTGGGTCTTAACGGAAGAGTTGCTCACTCTGCCCCAAGCGATGTACGAACTGGTTGAGATCCAGCGTCGCACTGAGGAACGGATAGGACAAATTGCCGGGCATCTAGACACCCTGACACAGCGGGTGGATCAACTGGCGACTCAGATGACGACCCTGACGCAGCGGGTGGATCAACTGACCGAACGGATGGACACCTTAACACAGCGGGTGGATCAACTGACCGAACGGATGGACACCTTAACACAGCGGGTGGATCAACTGGTTGAGTCACAGCTTCGGATGGGAAGCGATTTAGAACGACTCAAAGGAAGCGATCTGGAACGGCGGTACCGGGAGCGAGCTCATGCGTACTTCAGTCGTTTGCTCCGACGTATTCACGTCTTGTCAGGGGATGAACTGGGAATGTTGCTTGAGCAGGCGGTATTACAAGGATACCTCTCTGAAGATGAGGCGGATGAAGTGATGCAAGCTGATGTAATTGTGCGTGGGCGTCGCCGGGAGGATGATTCGGAAGCTTATTTGGTCGTAGAGGTGTCCTGGGGGGTGGGGCTTTCTGATGTGCAGCGAGCTGCTGAACGGGCAGCCTTACTCTCTAGAACGGGAATCTCTGCTCTCCCTGTAGTAGCAGGTTTCTGGATTACTCCAGAAGCCCAGGAGCCAGCACGAGCCTGGCATGTCTGGCAGGTAACTGATGGACAGGTCACGCCTCCAGAGACTGCCTGATCCCTCAACAAAGTCTATCCCTCTCAGACTGATCCCTTCTATTCAACTTATCCTACAGACCTCATAACGAGTAAGCCTTAGAATGGCATAACAGAGTAAAGCATTTCCCGGTTCTGAGGTAGCCGAAATGAGGTCTTGCTCTTTATTCAGGATGATATCGAGATTTTTATGTTGACACCAATCTCCTAATAATATGCTACGACTAAAATCATAGCTTGGTGAGCAGAGAAGGCTCTCCTCCAATCCTTTCACGCATAAGCTTCATATTTCCCCTCTATCTACAGAATCGTATTTTCCCTCTCCCAGAGATCCTTGCAGGAAGGTGCTATCATGGCGAAATCAGAAAACACAGATTTGGAGAAAACTTTTCGTCGTACGACCACGAAGGTATCGATGGGCAGGGCAAGAAGAGCCAGGGCTTTGGAAGGGTTTACGGAACGACTTGGTCCAGGCACAGGCGTAGTGGTGGCGTTTTTGCTTATCGTGATCCTGGGAAGTATTCTCTCTCCGTATTTTCTTACTCAGCGTAATATCACCAATGTTTTACTCCAGTCTGCAATGCTCGGTGTAGGATCTGTCGGCATGACATTTGTCATCCTGACTGCCGGTATCGATCTCTCCGTTGCCGATAGTGTTGTTTGCTACTCTCACCTTGGGAGCCGCGATCGGAGCTATTAACGCCTTGATTATTATCTGGCGTGGAGTGGCTCCTTTTATTATGACGTTAGCAATGATGGCGATAGCTAGTGGTGCTGCACTCACAGTATCGGGGGGAAGACCGATTGGGGGGATTACAGGCACGTATGCCTGGTTAGGAGCAGGTTTTATTGGGCCGGTATCCGTTGCAGTTATTATCATGCTGATGACTTTTATCATTGGAGGGTTCGTGCTCCGCTTTACTCCATATGGTCGTCGAGTCTATGCCGTAGGAGGGAATGAAGAAGCCACCCGTCTTTCTGGCATCTCGGTAAATCGTGTAAAATTAATTACTTATGTTATTAGCGGTGTATGCGCTGCTCTTGGAGCGATCATCTTTAGCGCTCGAGTCACGGTCGGTGATCCCTGGGCAGGACGGAGCCTCGAGCTCGACGCCATTGCTGCGGTGGTCATTGGTGGTACGAGTTTGTTTGGTGGAATAGGCACCATGTGGGGAACCTTCTTAGGGGTATTGATCATCTCCATGATCAATAATTTGTTAAATCTCCTCATGTATCACCTTATACACAGGGTATTGCCAAAGGGCTAATTATTCTGGTGGCTATAACGCTCTATAAAAAACGCGGAGCATGATAGTGGGGTCTGATTTAGGGAAGTTTTTCACCACAAGAGTGGGGGCAATAGGAGTAATGATGAGCAGCAGGGAAGTCAAGAACAGTAGGCAAAGGGGGTGAAAAAAGGAACGCAGGTGGTAACTAAGATGGCAAAGTAGCCAAGATAGTAGGAAGAGTTAAACCCAGTAAGAGAGGAGGGATTTACTCCTATGAAGCATAACAAATACTACACACGACGAGGATTTCTGGGGAGCATGGCTGGCACGGCTATTGGTCTCACTGTGGGCACCAATCCCACGGTTCGCTTTTGCCCAAAGTCCTGCCGAGTTGAAAAGAAGGAATGGATCATCGGTTTTAGTAATGCCTCCGAGACTAACTCATGGCGTACTGCATTGCGGGAAGCTATTGAACAGGAAGTCGCCAAATATAAGAATGTGAAACTCTTTATTACAGATGCTAATGACTCCCCGGCTAAACAGGTAGCTGATTTGGAGGATTTACTGGCCAAAGGAGTAAATGGGCTGATTATTGGTGCAGCGACGACGGATGTGGCAAACCCTATCCTGGATCGATGTGAACGAGAAGGGATTCCTACCGTCATTGTAGACCGGAAGGTTTCCAGTGAAAAATATACGACGTTCGTCTCAAGTGATAATAACTACATGGCGACCAAAGCCCTCGGAAAGCTGATTGAGTTGATCGGCGGCAAAGGAAAAATTGCCGTTGTCGAGGGGATTCCTGGTTCTGGTCCAGCGGTAGAACGGAATGCGGCGTAAGATGCGCTGCTTGCCAAGTATCCAGATGTAGTGGCCGTACGTCAGGCAGGAGACCGATCGCGGGCGAGTGGACAGCGGGTCATCGAGAATATTATCACGGCGAACCCTGATCTTGTTGGTATCCATTTTGACGGTGGCAAGATGGCGGTAGGAGGTATTCAGGCTCTGCGTGCAGCAGGGATTACCGACGAGATGATGAAGGCATGCAAACCCTGTCTCACCTGGATGGATATAATGGTGGCTTAAAGATGATCAAGGAGGTATCGGGAAATACACCATCCTTCATCCATCTCGATTGCATGGTTCGGAATCGGTGAAAGCGTTGATCATGGTTTTTCAAGGAGAAAAAATCCCCAAAAAGTGGCCGTTAGAGAATCCAGAGATCACCATTGACAATGTCGATCAATATGTGGCGATGGATAAGCCAGATGATTACTGGGCCCTGTAATTTCGGAGGTGAACACAATCTCTTGAGTTTTCATGCGATCGGAAGCTCAAGAGATTGTTCCTAAACTTAGTTAGCGGGTACTATCTTCTGGGTATCCTGAACCGGTTGCTTTACTCAGGATAGACTTGCGAAGAGAGGTGCAGGCCTCATCGGCGAAGGGTCTCTCGTGAAGTGGTGCAGATCTGAGAGCCCCTTCGCCACGCTTAACATAATCTCTTAAGACTTACTCGCTATAAGCTCAACAAGAAATGGGTTCTATTACCTTTTGTAGAACGACGGAACTGTCTGGGGGTACGAGAGCGGGTCAACGCAAAGGGGGAGGTGCTCATCCCTTTGGCGTCAGAGCATCTGAGTGGAATGGGAATTACCAATCAGTGCTCCCTTTGTAGATCTGACGACTATCGGGGCAGGGGGTAGGAGCATCGCCTGGATCAACAAAGGAGGGTTCCTGCGGGTGGGGCCGCAAAGCGCTGGAGCAGATCCTGGCCCGGTATGCTACAATCAAGGAGGTACCGAGGTTACGGTTACCGATGCGAATCTGGTCTTGGGCCGGTTAAATCCGGACTATTTCCCGGGTGGGCGGATGAAACTCAATGTGGATAAGGCCCAGGAACAGGTAGCCGTATGAGGGGACAAACTTGGAATGAGCCCTGCAGAGGCGGCTCAGGCTATCATTGATATAGCGAATGAAAATATGGCCAATGCTATCCGTCTGGCGTCTATCGAACGAGGATTAGATGCCCGGGACTTTGCTCTGGTCGCCTTTGGGGGAGCTGGACCACTTCATGCGGGTGGTATTGCAGAAAAGATGGGAATGTCGCGTATCATAGTGCCACTATATCCGGGTCTCTGCTCAGCTTTTGGTGCGCTGATTGCTGACCTGCAGGTGGATAAAGTCTGGAGTAAACATTTTCGTTCGAATAGTGTTGAAGCTGCTGTGGTCAATGAACAATTCCAGCATCTGGTCACTACCGTGATTGACGAACTCCGGGCAGAAGGTTTTACTGGCACTCCAGAGATCGAACGAACAATCAGTATGCGCTATGCCGGACAAAACTATGAACATGATGTACCAATTGCAGAGGAAACGATCACTGTGGAGACACTCCACAAAGCTTTTGCCGAGTTTCACCGGCTTCATCGACAATTTTATGGCTATGCGATCAGTGAAGAGATAATTGAACTGATCCGTTTCAACGTTACGGTGCGAGGATATACTCCCAAACCACAACTTAAGACCCCTGGAGCTCAGGGAACACCTTAGCCCAGACACCAGCGTCCAGTCTATTTCCGAAATCAAGGCTTTCTTTCCTGTCCTATATACCATCGGGATGATTTACCAGGTACTTTTACCTTAAGCGGACCAGCCATTGTCGAAGAAGTCGATTCCATGATCCTCGTTCATCCAGATAGGAAATTGCATGTCCATAACCAGGGGGTGATCAGTATTCATCTCTGAGAAGCGCATTGTCCCGGAGAAACTCTAAGGATTTCTGATCCGAATACCTGGCTGCTTCGCAAAGTGTATGCCGATGTTTCATTCCGGATAATAAGGAAGGACCCAGCATGACATTGTGCTGAGATCTCAAGGAGAAGGAGAGTATGGAACAGATCGATAACGTAACTCTGAGTGTGATTAATAATGCCTTTATCAATATCTGCCGGGAAATGGGGATTGCCATGATGCGTACCAGCTATTCCTCTATTTTCAATGAAGGGCTGGATTTTTCGTGTGTCATGTTTAATACCCGTGGTGATATGATTGGTCAGGCTCAGTTTTGTCCGACTATGCTTGGTTCGGCTCAATATGCGGTCAAATGGGCTATCGATGAACTCGGTTTAGACTCCTTTGCACCGGGAGATGTCGTGATTCATAATGATCCGTATCGTGGGCAGTGTCACATGCCAGAGCATATGGTGCTGAAACCCGTATTTTTTCAGAATCAGCTCGGGGATTTGTGGCCAATATCGCCCATGTGGGAGAAATTGGTGGAATGGCTCCCGGATCTTTCGCTGCTGATGCGACAGAGGTTTACCAGGAAGGGCTCCGCTTACCACCCGTAAAGATCATGAGCCAGGGGGAATATGTCAAAGATATCTGGAAGATTATTCTCAGCAATCATCGAATCCCTAAAACAAGCTGGGGAGATCTCCACGCGATGATTGGCTCGTTGAACATTGCTGAAAATCGCTTATTAGAGATGTTAGAGCGATACGGTGCTCCCTTATTGACCGCTGCTGGTGATCAATTGCTGGACTATTCTGAACGCTGGATGCGGGCAGAAATACGTGAGATTCCTAATGGAGTCTATTATGCCAGTGATGGTATGGAGGATGATGGGGTTACCGATCAACCGGTGTGGATCCGGTTGAAACTGGTGGTCAAGGACGATGAGGTGATTGCGGACTGGACCGATTCTGATCCACAAGCCAGGGGATCGGTAAATGCAACCTTTGTGGTCACGGCGGCTGCTTCTTATAGCGGGTTATTGCATGTGACGAACAAAGACATCCCTCGCAATTCCGGGTGTTATCGACCGATCCGCGTGGTAACTAAACCGGGAACAGTAGTAAATGTACGCCATCCGGGACCTTCAGTGGGAGGGAATACCGAAACGCATCCACACATCCAAAACGTGGTTATTGCTGCTCTGAGTCAAGCCATTCCAGAGAGAACAGCCGCTGCAGAGGGGGCCAGTGCTTGTAACTTCCTCTTTGGTGGCTTCCATCCAGAGACGGGGGAATATTACACGAACTACCATATCGATGGAAGTGGGTGGGGGGCCACGGCTTACCATGATGGAAATAATGTCCTGTGCCCAGAAAACGGAAACTGCCGGAATACTCCTGTAGAGGTTCTGGAAGCGAAATATCCTTTTCTGACCCTGGAATATCGATTACGTCCGGATTCAGGTGGCCCAGCGAAGTACGGGGGTGGTTTGGGGAGCAGTCGTATCCTGCGAGTGCTCGCTCCTGAAATTACTGTAAATGCGTTAATGGATCGTACCAAGACACATGCCTGGGGTTTGTTCGGAGGTGGACAGGGAGCTACCGGCTGCATTCTGGTGAAAAAAAAAGGGTGATACACAATTCCGTGAAAAGCTGTATCAGGAATACTGGCTACCTGCCCACAGACAAAAGGCATCGTAAAGCGGTTTTATCACCGACCGGGTGGTCTGGTGATGTGCAGCATCGGTGCTTATCTATTGTGGACAAAGTCCTGAGGGCTCTCTGCCGGTTGGAGTACTGTAGCAAAAACAATTTCTACTGGCTGATGTGGATCACCAGCAAGATGGTCCGCCTGTGCATAGATCTCCTGCGCAAAGGCTATAAGTTCATCCAGTGATAAACCCATATAATACTTGACCGCAGGACCAAGCTGTTTCTGTACCTCTTGAAAATGGTTTTCTGCTCGACGACTATGAATCCGTACCCCTTTAGGGCGTCGCTGCCGAACTTTTACTCCAGCCGCAGCGAGTTTTATCAAACCGCGTAAAAAAGTAGCTAAGGTCCCTCCTCTTTTACCACACGCCTGCCATAGTCCTTCCCATACTTCATGTGCTTCCCAGTAGTACCCATGATTAAAGAGATCAATACCGCGCAAGTAGTCTACACACTCTGACCAGCGGTCTGGGTCCGGTGCGGGTGGAAGGGCCATCTCCATCCCATAGCTGTGCCCTTCGGGATGTTTGAAGGGATGTGGAGAGTAGCCTCCAATAAAGGCGTAGGGAGGAAAGGGATCCTGTGGAACATAACGTGGAATCTGTTGTGACTTTTCCATGAATTTTCAAAAATTTCTCGCTTGACAAAGGATAAATAGTAGTTCTATGATCATACAACTCTTGGCTCGAGGGAGGTGATACTATGCTTATCTATAGCCCACGTTTTAGCCTTGAACCGTATCCGGTGACGTCATTACCCGATTTCCTGGGACGAATTATCTCATGTGTTCCTGATAAACCTGCTTTTATTACGGTCGATGGTCATCAACATTCCTTTACCACCGTCTGGGAAGCCTCTCGCCGTTTAACGTGTATCCTTCAGGACGATGGTTTTAGTAAAGGTGACCGGGTAGCCATTTTTGCTCCTAATATGCCAGAATACTTCGTTGCTTTCCAGGCCATTGTACGGGCTGGTGGTATTGTCACGACCATAAATCCTCTCTATAAAGAACGAGAGTTACTGCATCAACTCCAGGATTGTCAGGCCACCGGTCTCTTTACCATACGGTCTTTAGAGCCTGTGGTGAAAGCAGCGCGTGAACATCTTCCTAATCTTCGGAAGATGTATCTTCTGGAAGAGGTGTGGGAAATGACCGCTGAGGTCACCAGTGCCCCCGAACCGGTATCTATCGATCCGAAAAAAGATCTGGCGGTTCTTCCGTATTCTAGCGGTACCACCGGACTCCCCAAAGGAGTGATGCTCACTCACTATAATCTGACCTCTAATATATGTCAAACCCTGGCCAACGGACTGCTGGATAGGTATGCCATTTTATTGGATTTTCTCCCCTTCTACCATATCTATGGTATGGTTGTCCTGATGGGGGCCGGTTTTGCCACCGGAGCTACGCAGGTAGTTATGCCCCGGTTTGATCCAACCCTCTGTCTTGAACTTATCGAGCGTTATCGAATCACGAACTTATTTGTCGTGCCTCCAGCTCTACTGGCGATGGTCAATCTTTCCCATCCTGAGCGCTTTGATACTTCCAGCCTCCAGTTTATTCTTTCCGGTGCCGCCCCTTTACCTCCTGAAATCGCTCAACGTGCCCAAACTCTGTATCACTGTGCAGTGCTCCAGGGATATGGTTTAACCGAGACCAGTCCGGTGACCAATGCCAATCCCTTGCATCGCATCAAGCTGACTTCGGTCGGTCCTCCTATTGCGGACACGGTGGAAAAAATCGTAGATTTGGATGATGACCATGAGTTAGGGCCTCACGAAGTGGGGGAGCTCCTCATTGCTGGGCCACAGGTAATGCAAGGCTACTGGCAAAAGCCGGAGGAATCTGCGGCCTGTCTGACCGACGATGGGTGGCTGCGCACCGGTGACATTGCTCGGGTGGATGAAGAAGGCTATGTCTACATTATCGACCGGAAGAAGGAGATGATCAAATATAAAGGCTATCAGGTAGCTCCAGCCGAGCTCGAAGCGGTACTGATAGAACATCCGGCAGTTTTGGATGCTGCGGTTATTCCTAAACCGGACCCAGAAGCTGGTGAGGTGCCCAAAGCTTTTATTCTCCTTAGACCCGAAGCTCAAGTCAGCACAAACGAGCTTCTACGTTTCGTAGAAGAGCGGGTGGCGTCCTATAAAAAAATCCGGGACATCGAGTTTGTCGATACTATCCCTAAGACCTTGTCAGGAAAAATCCTGCGCCGCGATCTGATTGAACAGGAACGAGCGAAGATTCAATAGGAGAGAGCTCTTTGGGAACGGAGCAGGAAACAGCAATCTCATCAGATACTTCCCCACCTTTTATCCTTCGGGCAGTGGATGATACTACCATAGCCCTGGATTGTCCAAACACTTATTCAAGTTCAAAGCCATCTTTCCTGGTTCCTCCATCTGATCACCCTTATGCCACTGCGGAATCTTCTGCTCCAGGACATTGGGTACTGGAGACGAATTCTCTAGTGGTGGAAGCACAGGAGGCTCCACTTCGGGTTCGCATCTATCGTCGCTCTGGATCTGGAGATGATCCGTTGTGTGAATTCAGAGCTCCGTCCCCTGATGGCGCCTCGATCATTATAGACCGGGGATTCGCGCTCTATGGCGTTGGCGGGAATAATAGCGACCTGGAGCTCGATCGTCGCGGCAAAGTTTACCGTGTCCATCACCGGGAAACAGGCCAGGGGAATAACCATATGCCCTGGGTGCTGTCAGCTCAAGGATTTGGCCTGTTCTTTGACAGCCCTTTTCCCATGACCCTGGACTTTCGGGATCGTTTTCTGGTCCAAGGGAAGAACATTCGTACCTTTTATTTCTTCGAGGGTCCAACCCCAGCGCAAGCCTTGAAACGATTTGTACAATTGACCGGTCTCCCTCCCATGCATCCCGCATGGGCACTCGGATATGAACAGTCGTCACGGACCTGGATGGGTGCAGGAGAACTCGAGTTTGTCACCACCTATTTCCGGGAGAAACATATTCCGTGTGATGGTTTTGTGCTCCTCAGTACTTACAAAGGAACAGGGGGTACTGGTCGTGGCGCTCGCGGTTTTCACACTGGATATCTCGATGGCTATCAAGGATGGAATATCAAAGGGACGTATCGGAAGTATAACCCTAAACTGTTTCCCAATGGCGCCAAAGATATACAACGGTTACAAGAGCAGGGATTTCATCCTATTGTGCATGGATACTGGGCAGGCGATTACTCTGATCCAGAAGCAACCGAGAAAGTATGGCAGGAGCACAAGTTTTTAGCCGAAGATGGTTGGGAAGGCTGGTGGCTTGACGGAACTGAGTCGGCTGCTGTACCTCAGGTGGATTATATTCCCACCGAAAGCCTTCCACAAGACAAACAGAAATTTGCCGATCCGGAATTTTGTGCAGAATATGATAATATTTGGGCCTTACTACGCGCCAAGGCTTTCTATGAAAAACAACGCCGTGACTTTCCGGATCGGCGTGTATATATTCTCAACCGCACAGCCTTTCCGAGCATGCAACGGTATGCTGCAGGTGTCAACCAGGGAGATTTCTGGAGCAGCTGGGAGTTGATGCGGATCCAAACCGTGTGGCTATTGAATATGGGGATGACGGGGATCTTCTTCCCGGAAACGGATATTGGAGGGCATTACGCTACCGAGGAACTGACCGACGAGCTTTTTATCCGATGGGCTTTTCTCGGAACGTTCGGTCCGCTCATGCGGTCCCATGGTCATAACTGGCGCTGTCGTCTCCCTTGGGGATTTGGACCGGAAAACGAGGTTCGGTTTACCCGATTGATTCGCCTGCGATCTGCTCTGTTTCCTTATAACTACACGCTGCTAAATCAGGCACATCAGACTGGTATTCCGATGATGCGGGCCATGATCCTGGCCTTCCCAGATGATATAGCTATGAGAACGCTCTGGGACCAGTATATGTGGGGACCAGATATTCTGGTTGCACCGGTATACCAGAAAGGTATACGGGATCGAAAAGTTTACCTGCCGGAAGGTTCATGGGTGCACTACTGGACCTTTCAATCCTTCCAGGGGCCAGGATGGATTAAAGTGGAGGCTCCACTGGGGCAGGACCCGTTTTTTCTGAAAGGAGGGGGAGTTATTCCGATGCGTGGTCCTTCCGATACCATTCCAACGGAATCGGATAGCCGACTGATCCTTTTTGTGCTGCCAGCGGCACAGGAAGGATCGTTTACCTTATATGATGACGACCGGCAGACTTATCGGTACGAACAGGGGGAATCATCCCGACAGACCTTCACTGTATCCACTTTAAAGCCATCCGGATCGTTTTCTCTGGACATTGGGGGCGTGGAAGGGGAGCATATTGGTATAAAGCGTGAACGGGAATATCGGATTGAAATTCCTCAGTCTCTGGTATCGATACGCAGCATAACTTTGTTAGGTAAAGAGATCCCTTCTCTCTCTTCCAAAGAGGAGCCCCGTGTTACACCATACTGGCAATCTCTTCCCGATCGGGTTGTGGTCGAGTTAGGTCGAAGAGCAGGACCAGTGCGACTCGAATTTACGTAATGAACCGATGAACAGATTTCCCTATGCTTTGCTCCGGGAGGATCAAGGAGGGGAGGTAAAGAGTGCACTTTACCCCCTATCCTGGCCTTCCCCTACCAGGGGGAAGGAAGCTGTCCGCTCCTGACCCTCACCAAAGGGGAGGCAAATGGACAATTCTGCACCGAGCTTAGACGAGCGTTCGCTCTTCATCGGTGGTGAAAACCAGAAACATATTTCTGCCAAGCTGGATTAGTATAGCGCTACTGGGTTACCGGGAGAGCCGGTTCCGCCGACGATCTTCAGCGGTGCCCAGACAAACAAGAACTCGTAGACGCCATTCTTCAGCAGAGGATGATGATTCCAACCGTTCTGAACCTCAGAGTGAGTTTCGCTAACGCCCTGAAGACGAGATGACAATTGCACCCATACGATTCGCTGCTTCCCGTGCTGAAGGATGAATCACAAACCCAAAGAGCACTATCACTGGTGTCCCTCGTAGTTGCGGGGCTATCCGTGTAGCTCGCCGAACCGCCTCCTCCACATCTCGTCCATAGATTCGGCTCCGGACCTCTCCCACAATAGTCACTAGCTCACCATTACGCCTTCCCTCACCGTAGAAGTCCACCTCCAGTTCCTGTTCATCGATCACCACAAAGTGACGATCAAGCTGTGATACCTGAATGCCATAGTGATGTGCCAGATAAGCTGGGGTTACCTCCCGGGCCAAATCCTCCAGGGTAAAGCCGATAGTATCCCCGAGTCGTGCGACCTGCTGAGCCAATGCCTGAAGTGCCACTTCCGTACGAGCCTGGGCTTCTGCCAGGCGTCGCTGTCCCTCTACTAATTCGGCCACAACCTCTTCCAGGCGGCTTACCCGTTCTTCCGTCCGCGCTTGAGCCTCTGCCAGACGCCTCAGAGCCTCTTCGAGGTGCCCCATCCGCTCCTCCGTCCGCGCCTGGGCCTCTGCCAGACGCCTCAGAGCCTCTTCAAGGCGCCCCATCCGCTCCTCAGTCCGTGCCTGGGCTTCCTCGAGGCGCCCCACCCGCTCCTCCGTCCGCGCCTGGGCCTCTGCCAGGCGACTCAGAGCCTCTTCCAGGCGCCCTACCCGTTCTTCCGTCCGCGCTTGAGCCTCTGCCAGACCGACTAAGGCAGCCTCTACCCTCTCCATTTGCACTCCCAATCTCCCTACCTGCTCCGTAGTGCGAGCTTGGACCTCTACCAGGTGGCTCAGCGCCTCTTCGAGCCGATCGATACGTGTATCCAACGGTATTTCTCCTCTTTTGTGACTTTCCTCAAACCCACTGTATTATATCATGTGCCTAGAGGACTCACAAGGACCTTTGATGCAACAGGGATCTATCGTTGATCACGTAAGCGATAATTCCCGTACCATTTTGTTCCAGTACTTTCTGCAATTTATTCTGCAACAGAGACACGACCATGCTGTTATCTGAGCAAAGCAAAGGGCCTTAACAGAAGAAGGAAGAGATTCTTCGCGGAGTTTACCCTGGAGCAAAGCGAAGGGCTTAGTATGACATGATGGTACACTCGAGGAAACAAGGAGTGAGACATGTATCTCACTCCTTCCTTGCAAATTATCGTATAGCGACTGGATTTCCTGGAGAACCGGTGGCCCCTTTCAGACGCAGTGGAACAAAGACAAAGGCAAATTCATACACCTTATCCGCAGCCAATTCTTCCAGATTTAAATTCTCCAGAAGGTGAATCCCATTGCGGGTGATCAGCCACTGATGCCCCTCGAAGGGGCGATCCTTATCCTCTCCTGGCACAGCTTCTACTGCCCAACTATCCGCACCAGCCATGACGATCTTTTTGTCGATCAACCACTTTATGGCCGTGAGACCTGGTCCGGGCTCACCAGAATTATAGGTGGCATTATCTTTCATCCAGAGCTTACCATGACCAGTGTGAAAGAGCACTACATCTCCCTCTTGAATTGCGGTTAGTCCTTGTTTTTTAAGCGTCCCTTCGATATCTTCTACGGTGATGATGTACCCCACCTCCAGTCGGTCTACGCCTTTATAAGCTGCTACATCCAGGAGGATTCCGCGTGTAAAGAATACCCCTACATTTTCCACACCCAGCTTCTTCAGACCATAGGAATCCCCAAATTCTGAGAGTTTAAACCCATTGTAAAAGAGGTCTTCCCCATCTACGCGGACCCCAATATGGCCAAGTCCATCAAATTGGGTACCAATCTGACCAATTTCTCCTGTTACCATCTCCGCATTGCCCACTAGCTTATTTGGGCCACCTGGGCCTCCAGTAGGAAGTCCGGGGATAGTCAAACTGTAGTGACGATTACCAAAGAGAGGCATTCCATGTTCATAAACTCGACCCAGTTTATAAATCTTCCCCTCTTTGATCAGGCTGATCGCTTTTAATACATGTTGAGGGCCGAGACGGTTTAACGCTCCGCGCTGATCATCTGGTCCCCACTCTGACGGCCACCACTTCGGGCCAATCGGGGTCTCTTGAGCCCAGCTTACGAAAGGTAGCAGAACAAGTAGAGAAACGAGCATAACAGCGTTTACAAACCATAAAGATCTGGTTATCATGGCATCCTCCTTTCCTAGAGAGGGATGAGTATTACCGTATAGCGATAGGATTTCCTGGCGAACCAGTGGCTCCCTTAAAGGGTACAGGTGCAAAAAAGAAGGCAAATTCGTATACCTTATCTGCGGCTAACTCTTCCAGATAAAGGTTTTCTAGATTATGAATCCCATTACGGGTAATCAGCCACTGATGCCCCTCAAAAGGACGATCTTTATTCTCTCCAGGCACGGCTTCTACTGCCCAGGTATCCGCAGCGGTCATCACAATCTTTTTCTCGATTAACCATTTAATGGCAGTCACTCCTGGTCCTGGTTCTCCAGAATTGTACGTAGCGTTGTCTTTCATCCACAGTTTGCTATGGCCGGTACGGAAGATAACCACATCTCCTTCCCGAATCTCTATCCCTTGTTTCTGCAGAGTACCTTCAATATCTTCTATCGTAATCACATAACCAACCTCCAACCGATCGACTCCTTTATACGCTGCTACATCTAAAAGGACTCCTCGTGTGAAAAACACGCCGATATTTTCTGCTCCAAGTTTCTTCAACCCACCGTATGCGCTACCGATTTCGGACAATTTAAACCCGTTATAAAAGATATCTTCTCCATCTACCCGAACGCCTATATGGCCAAGACCATCGAGCTGGGTACCAATCTGTCCAACTTCACCGCTGAACATCTCGTCATTCCAGACAATCATGTTTTTACCTACCGGCCCACCAGTAGGTACTCCAGGGATAACCAGGCTGTAATGTCGAGCACCGAAGAGAGGTATTCCTGGTTCGTAAATACGACCTAATTGGTAAATTTTCCCTTCTTTGATGAGGCTAACCGCTTCCAGCACTTTTGCTGGAGTAAGGCGATTCATCGCGCCTCGCTGATCATCTGGACCCCATTCTGACGGCCACCACTTCGGGCCAATCGAGGTCTCTTGGGCTCTTGCTGAGAACAGAGCTCCAAACAGTAACGAGATCCCAATGATTATTGTCAGATAAGAAAATTTGTGACTCCCAACCCGTGTTTTCATACCTTCCTCCTTTCCTTTGAAAAGTACAGGTTATTTGCCGATTTATCTCCCATTTCTTCAGCCTGCAGGAAGGAGAGCTTTTTCCAAAACTACGCTGAACCTCTCTCTTTGTCAAGAGAAAAACCTTGCGTACTTTTTGGATTACAGAGAAACCCTCCTGTGCTATAATCTACCTAACTTATGGATAAGCTTGTTCTTTTTCTATGTGCTGGTGCTCTTCAAAAAAGTCTGACCGGTCCTGGTGAAGGCCTTCGTTTCATTTACAGATTATCCTGAATCTGACGAAAATAGAAACTCCGCGAAGCATTTCAAAACGAGATGCTTCACCTGCGGCTCAACATGGCCACTTGTCAGCACTACTTGCCCGATATTTGGCTCAGGAAAAGTATTCGGTGATTTCGCCGATATGAATCTTCTCTGATCGTGAGTCCCTCTGTTCCTGATATTTGTCGATTTCAGCACCACCCGAGGGGAGGACCACTCTAAGAGTAGAGTTCATCACTCTTTATCTGAGGTGCGCTAAAAGAGAAACACAAAAATGGTCCCTTTCCAGACCCGAATAGAAGAACTCTTTCGTTACCAAACCCATCAGCAACTCTGGTGGTGCTCACTCATTCATTTTCTGAATGATGGCTATTCGACAACCCTCTCTCTCCTCCTCCCTTTCATTGCTACTGATCTGCATCTCTCTTATACCCAGGTTGGCTTTCTGAAAACAATAAGCCATACCTTTATCAGTGTGCATCAGATCCCCGCAGGTTTTCTTGCAGAAAAACTAGGGGCAGTGACCCTGCTGGGAGGAGGATTAGGCTGGTATGGTGCTAGTTATACAGCCCTCTGGTTTGCTAAAAGCTATCTGGTGGTTCTGATCTGTCTGGCCTCGGCAGGAATCGGAGGAAGCGCCTATCATCCAGTAGGCACTGCGCTGATTGCAGAGACGTGTCCTTTGGGGAAACGTGGGTCGGCTATAGGTACGCTGAATTTTGCCGGGGATGTAGGAAAGGTTCTCCTCCCGGCCATGGCAAGCCTGCTCGTTGCCCGAACTGGATGGCGAGGGAGCTGTGTTCTGCTCGGTAGCCTGGGCCTCTTCCTGTCCGTGATCTATATAAGACAAAGTAGAAAAGTCAATGATTCTCTCGGAACCAAGAGCGATCAGATTTCTCCACCTCTGAAAAAGTCCTCGCGTTTTGGCATTCAATATCTCCAGAGATTTCTGGCTTATGTGGGGATTGGCGTCTTGGACGAGGCGGCACGCTCGGCGGTGATTGTCTTCCTTTCTTTTCTCCTCCTGGCAAATGGGGTCCCGAAAGTCTGGCTAGGGAGCCTTCTCGCCCTCCTCTTTACCGGAGGAGCACTCGGGAAGTTTGGCTGCGGGTATCTGAACGACCGGGTGGGAGCCATCTGGACGATCATAGTAACCGAAGTATTCATGATGGTAGGCTGCCTCCTCCTTCCTTCCCTTTCCTGGAACTGGGTGCTACCCTTCTTTTTGCTCGGCTTTGGCTTTGTCTTGAATGGTACTTCTTCGGTGATGTATATCGGATTGTCTGATACCCTCACTGGTCACCGCCAGAGTGTCGGATACGGTATTTACTATACGATTAGCTTTGCGTCGGCGGCCTTTTCCCCTCTCGTATTCGGGGTGGTGGCTGATCAATACAGCGTTCCAACTGTCTATTATGGCATAGCGGGGATGACTCTACTCATTTTTCCTTTACTGTTCTGCCTGCGCAAGCGATAGAAGAAACCCTTGAGGAAGGTATTTCAACGTATGGAGGGATAAATGATATGCAGAGAGCGGATCTCTATCCAGAAGCGCAAAAAGTTCTCCAGACCAATGACACCGGGTTATTCACCAAACCTGCTCCGAATCAATACCCTCACCAGTGGAATTGGGACTCAGCGCTTATCGCACTGGGTTTGTCACATTATAACTTGCCACGCGCTCTCCTTGAAATACGTTCCTTGTTACGTGGTCAGTGGCGGGATGGAATGGTTCCCCATATTCTCTATCCCACTGGTCCTTCCCACTACTTTCCTACGCCCGACTTCTGGCAGATCACAAAGAGTCCAAATGCTCCAGGAATACCGACTTCTGGTCTCACTCAGCCTCCGTTATTAGCCACAATAATCCGCCGGATACACACACGGACTCCTATTTCAGACTTTATTCGCGAAGTTTATCCCGCTGTGTTCAACTGGCATCGCTGGTTGCATACGGCACGAGATGCTGATGGCAGTGGGCTGGTATGTATTATCCATCCCTGGGAATCTGGTACTGACGATTCCCCACGCTGGCTACAGGTGTTAGGGAATATCTATCCCCCCTATGTCCCGCAGTACCAGCGTCGTGATACCGTACATGTAGCCAGTGGAGAGCGCCCTAGCAATGCAGATTATGATCGCTTTATGTATCTGATTGATGTGTTTCGCCGCAATCAGTATGACCCATCTGCACTCCTTGCTCAATCCCCTTTTCTCGTTCAGGATGTGCTCTTCAATGCAATCCTCTATCGGGCGAACCAGGATCTGCGGGCACTCGCTCTTGACCTTGGTGAATCTCCAGAGATGATTGAGGGATGGCTTGCCAAGATGCAGGAAGGGTTTGATCGGCATTTTTGGGATGAACAACGAGGGCTCTATTTTGACTACGATGTCCGCAATAACGCCTCTATCCCGGTGAATACCGCTATGACCTTTATGCCCTTGTACGCTGGAGTCGCCAGTAAACACCAGGCACACCGTTTGGTCACAGAGCATTGGTTGAATCCTGCCGAATACGCCCCAAACACCTCAGTACGGTATAGGATTACCACAACGAGTCAGGCCGAACCGACATGGGAAGCACGTCGCTACTGGCGTGGTCCGATCTGGATTATTCTGAACTGGCTCTTGGAAGATGGTCTCCGACAATATGGCTATCATGAGTTCGCTGAGGAGATACTCCGTGACTCCCTAAAGCTGATTATGCGTGCAGGGTTCTGGGAATACTATGATCCGCGGGATGGGTCTGGGTGCGGCTCTCCAAATTTTTCCTGGACTGCAGCGCTGGCGATAGACTGGCTCGCTACCAAATCGCTTTCCCACTCTCTTCCTCAAAGAGATGAGTCTTTGTAGCATCGATAACAATTTCGACCCGATCTTCCGATTTTAAATTGGATTCAGGAAAGATAGCCTGAAACAGTTCTGTGCCGGTACTGAGGGTCACAACCAGTTCGGATCCCAAAGGTTCGACCACATCGACGATTGCCGGGATAAATTCCTTTCCATTTCTCTCCGTCTGGGTATCCCGTTGGGTGATATGTTCAGGACGAACGCCTAGCAGCAATAGTTGGCTTTTCACTTGCGACAGACGCTCGGTAAATTGTTGAGGCACAGAGAGCGTAAAATCTTTAGTCCGGATCAAAAATTTCCCCTTTTCTTCCCCCAGACTACAGGAGAAAAAATTCATGGGAAAACTCCCGATAAATCCAGCGACGAACCGGTTAGCCGGAGAATTATACACTTCGGTAGGCGACCCCACTTGCATCAGGATACCTTTGTTGAGAATAGCAATCCGGTCACTGAGGGTCATAGCTTCTACTTGATCATGGGTGACATAGATAATAGTTGCTCCTATTTTACGATGGATTCGTTTGAGTTCCGTACGCATCCGGAGTCGTAAGGTCGCATCGAGATTAGAGAGTGGTTCATCGAGAAGCAACACTTCCGGATTGAGGACCAGGGCTCTACCCAGGGCTACCCGTTGCCGTTGTCCTCCACTGAGTTCTCGTGGTCTGCGGTCCCCTAACCCGTGTAGATCGAGTAAATTGAGAGCCCAATCGATCTTTTCGAGGATGATGGGTCTTGGAATCTTTTTAATCTTGAGTCCAAAGGCGATATTTTCAGCAACACTCATATGAGGAAAAAGGGCATAACTCTGAAAGACCATGGAGATTCCTCGATCTTTTGGCGGGATGTCATTGGCCAGACGATCCCCAATATACAACTCTCCTGCGGAAATCTCCTCTAACCCGGCAACCATGCGTAATGTGGTGGATTTCCCACATCCAGAAGGGCCAACTAACGAGACAAATTCTCCATCCGCAATGTCCAGGGAGAGGTTTTCCACAGCTACGGTTTTATGATAACGCTTTGTGATCCGTTGTAACTTGACACCAGCCATGGCTTTTCCCCTTCTATAATTGATTATTTGACTGCTCCAGCGGTCATACCGGTACGCATATACTTCTGTACCAGAAAGGTGAAGAAGATCACGGGGAGAGACAAGATTACCGAGACAGCAGCCAGCAGGTTTTGTTGAGGAGACCAGGAGAGAATCTTCTGCAAATGGACCGGTAAAGTATAGGTTTCGGCAAAGAAGAGAAGGAAATAGGAGAAGATGAACTCATCCCAGGAGAGCAGAAAAGTGTAGATCGCTCCTGCTGCTAACCCGGGGAGGGCTACCGGTAGAATAATACGCACAAAGGCATACAATTTGCTCGCTCCAAGGATCTGCGCCTGCTCTTCGAGATCACGTGGAATAGTTTCAAAGACTCCCATAGCAATATAAATGACATACGGCATAGCCAGCAGCGTGTGCGCGAGAGAGACTCCGAGAACGGTACCGGTTAGATGTAAGCGGGTAAAAATTTCTGTGATCGGAACTACCGATGCCACATCCGGAAAGAGACGGACAGAAATCAGAGTAATCAGGAGTACGGCCTTCATCGGAATCTCATAGCGTACCAACGAAAACGCAGCCGGTGCCCCAAGCAACAACGAGAGGGCTACAGTTACCAGAGCCACTTGAAGACTCATGAATCCTGCATTGACAAATTCACGAGTGCCCATGAGTGAACGATACATCTCAAAGGTCGGATGATAGGGCCACAGAGGAATCACTTCTCCACCGGTCACAATACTATCCCGGTCACTGATCGAATATTTGACCATCATATAGATGGGAATAGAGATGAGCACTATCATCAAGACCATACCGGCTAACCAGAGTATTTCCCAAATATTCCATCGTTTGTGCATACCTTCATATCCTTACTAATCTTTTTCGCAGCCAGCCAAGTATCCCAAAGAGACACACGGTGGAAAGAGCGATGAAGAAGATGAGGATCGACGAAATGGTAGCCGCTTGGGACGGGAGATTCCAGGAATGATAGGCTTCCTCGATCAAGGTGGCCAGGAGGGGATAACGACCGGCAAGAATAAAGGGAAAGATAAACTCTTTCCACATCTCAATCGACCGCAATACGAGCACCGTAGACATGGCCGGAATCAGGAGCGGAAGGGTGATATAGCGAAAGCGATGCAAGACTCCAGCACCCATAGTTTCCGCTGCTTCGTATTGATCCTCTTCAATCGATTGGAGTCCAGCCAGAATAATCAGCATAGAGATCGGTGTATCGCGCCAAATTTTCCCAAACATGGCTACGCCGAGGGAAAAGAGAGCAGAGCCACGCCAGTTGATCGGTTGATCGATCAGTGGAGGCAAAAACTCATAACGACCAAGCAAAAGATCGTTAATATGCCCAAAGGGATAGTCAAAGAGGATGAAGAGGATAATCGCGGTCACAATACTGGGGATGGCGAGAGGGAGAATAAAGAAGCTGCGAAAGATCCCTCGTCCTCGAAATTCCCTGTGAATGAGCAATGCCACAAATAGCCCCGAGAGTAGCTCTAGAGGGGTACCAATCACGGTAAAAAGGACTGTATTGCGGGTAGCCTCTACAAAATCTCTTTCCTGGGAGAGCTCCACAAAATTCTGGGCTGAGGGAAAGATTTCCTGCAATTCAGGGGTCACATAAGTCAGGGAAAGGACAAGGATATGATAGAGGATCAGCAAGAAAAAGCCACACAGATAAAGAAATGCCGGGAGAAGAATCAATACGCCAAATGCTTTCTGTCTGATGGCTCGGATAAACCGTGACATTTCTTTCTCCTTTTTCCACTACAGAGGCATGGAGGCCACGGAGATAAGTACATTCTAAAAATACCAGTTTGCTGGCGAAATGAAGCATACCTTTGTGTCATTCTGAGCCGAAGGTGAAGAATCTCTTTGCAGAGGCCCTTTGCGGAGTTTATCCCGTAGCGGAGCGCAGGGCTCAGGGTAACAAAATGGTCGTGTCCTCTGTTTCAGAATAAAGCTGACCAAGCACTCATTCTCTAACCTTACTAACGTGGATAGGCCTCTCCCAGGACTGCCCGCTGTTTGCGTACGTATATCCGGTCCAGCCTGCTCTTGATATAAGCTGGATCAACCTTGTCTCCTCTGCCGTAGTTTTGATCAACCACGATATCATACCAGGCCTCCAGATAGTTCTTGCCTACCTCAGCATACTGAGGGATGAGCGGTGCCGTTGTCTCTCCATTGATCTGGAGTTGTTTCATCGAGATATCAAAGATCTCCTGCATCCACTTCTCTGGAAAAGCGTCGTTAAGATTATCAACGATATCTCTGCGGATAGGCATCATACCAAAAATGCGGGCTTCAGCCAGGTGATTCTGACGATTGGTAATAAACCGAGCGAGTTTCCAGGAGATCTGGGGATCAGGAGTGGTCGTAGGTACTCCCCACCACCAGCCGGTGGTACCAGCTTTACGGCTCCCAGTTCGGATTGGTTTTCCTTCCGCAGTCAGTTCTACCGAAATCCCTAATGGCATTACTGCTAAGCCAAGATCATCCGGATTAGCCAGGAAGCCCTGCATCTGGGGATTACTTCCACCATGGATAAAAAACGAGTCAATCTGGTGCATCCAGGCCAAAAAGACCTTGCCATCTTTCATAGCGTTCCAGATACCCCCGCCAGTCCAGGGATCTTGCCACATCCCTTCATTATACAAACCATGTTTTCGATAGAGTGCTTCCCAGTGGAACATATCGACCACTGGAGGAGTATTCATCTTTAGCACATCTTCCGGAGTGCCTCCCATCTGAAAGATCCGATCTACGAGGCCCTGCACGGTGCCTCCATACTTCTGTCCGCGGTGAGCCATCCGGGCGAGTTTGATGCCAAAATATGGCGTGCGAGACCAGTAATAGGCCACCACAAACAGATCATAGTAATCCCATTGATTGGGATCTGCTTCCAGGGTATACCCTGCTGGTAGCCCATACCCATTCTCCTGCTTCAAGAGAGCGTCTATTTCTGCCCGGAATGCTTCCCATTTTTCCACCGCTTCAGCTACGCGTGGTTTGACATAAATCATGACTCGGGTTTCCAGTTTCCGGGGGATAAAGTAGGTCTTGCCATCTATAACCCCCATCTGCCAGGCCAGATCCACATATTCTTGGGCTACCTTCTGCAGTGTCTCGACATCGACGATCTGGTCATAAGGAATCAGTAATCCCTTGGTCTGCAACACGCGGGTCATATCTAAGGGGGTCTTCACCAGCGTAGTCCGCTTCTGCCCTGCCTGCTTTTCCAGTGCCAGCATCTTTTCGAGATCCCATTCCTTATCAAAAGTCGCCACATTGACCTGAACATTGAATTGCTTCTCAAATTCTCGAATGATTTCAGACCGGAACCATTTATCCTGGATATCCATCATCCGGATAATAATGGTTCCTCCTTGTTCTGTCCCTCCGGTCACAGTCCCGACCAAAAGGATCAGTATACCTATACTTATCAGGAGAGTGGTCATGATGGTATGGATTCGCTTTTGCATTGTCCCCTCCTCCCTGCTCAAAAATAAAAGGCTTTCTCCGGGTAGCGGGCATTGTAAAACGTTCTTTAAAAAATGTCAAGGCCTCTCCACTTTATCTCTCCTTGACACCGATATATCCTCTCTGTATGCTGACGCAACAAGGAGATGTTTTCATCTGAAAGGTCTGACCATGCTAGGAACGTGGGAAAATGGTTAGTGGTCGTGGTCACCCCTTATACTAGGAGAATGAACGGAATGGAAATCGGTATTGATATTGGTGGAACATTTACCGATGTAGTCTGTTTGAAAGAAGGTGAACTCTTTTTTACCAAGGTACCTTCCACGCCGGATAATCCCATAGTAGGTGTGCGCGAAGGGGTACAGAAAATTCTGGCCCTGGCCAGAGCACATCCGGAGGAGGTAAAGCGTTTTATCCATGGAACAACCGTAGCGACCAATGCTGTACTGGAGCGCAAAGGAGCTGTTACCGGCCTGCTCACCACCGAAGGTTTTGAAGACACCCTGGAGATTGGACGACAGAAACGCTCGCAGATGTATGATCTCTTCTTCACCGTAGAAACCCCGGTTTTTCTGGCACCGAAACGCTTGCGTATTGGGATACGCGAACGGCTTGATGCCGAAGGAAAGGTGTTGATCCCTCTGGATGAGCAAAGTGTGCTGCAGGCAATCCATCATCTCGTCCAGTGCTGGAAAGTGGAATCAATCGCAGTCTGTTATCTCTTTTCATTTCGCAACCCTCAGCATGAACGGCGTACCAGGGAATTGATTCAAGAACGGTACCCTGCTCTTTCTGTCTCCCTCTCCTCAGAAATTGACCCGATGTTTCGCGAGTATGAACGTACCTGTGTTACCACCTTTGATGCCTATCTAAGGCCGGTCGTAGCCAACTATATCCAGCGGTTGGAAACGGAACTGGAACAACTTCGGCTTCCGGTCGGACTTCAGGTCATGCAATCACGAGGAGGAATCACCAGTGCGACTATCGCGAAAGAGAAGCCGGTAACCATGGTTCTTTCAGGGCCAGCGGCTGGAGTTTTCGGAGGAAAATTTGTGGCCGAAGCGGCCGGGGTACACCATCTTCTCACCATGGATATGGGCGGAACGAGCTGTGATGTTGCCTTAATAGCGGAAGGGAAACCACTCCTTTCTACCGAAGGAAAGATTGAGCATTATCCAGTTCGGCTTCCTATGGTGGATGTCCATACGATTGGGGCTGGAGGTGGAAGTATTGCCTGGATCACCGAAGGAGGGGGACTCCGAGTCGGCCCCCACAGTGCCGGAGCAGTGCCTGGACCAGCCTGCTATGGACAGGGAGGAGATGCGCCCACCGTCACCGATGCGAGTGTGGTGCTCGGCTATCTCAATCCAGAATACTTCGCTGGTGGTGCCTTTCCGCTGGATCGCCAGGCTGCGACAGAGGTTATAGCGAAATTAGCCACCCGCCTGGGTCTGAATATCCCAGAAATGGCCCACGGAATTCATCGGGTGGTCAATGCCCAAATGGCAGATGCGATTCGGCTCATTTCTATCAAACGAGGTTACGACCCACGGAAGTTTGCCCTGGTTTTACTGGGAGGAGCTGGGCCAGTTCACGGAGGAGCCATGGCTCGTGATCTCCATATTTCTACCCTGATTGTCCCTCCTGCACCAGGAGTCCTCTCGGCCTTTGGTCTACTGGTAGCCCCTATTGAACATGAGCATGCGCATGCCTTTGTATGTCCGGCCGATCGAGTAGATCTCAGTGCTTTGCAAAAGATCTTTCAGAAACTCGATGCTCTGGGGCGCCACGATATGGAACGGGACAAAGTTCCTCTGGAAGAAGTGCGCATTACCCGATTTGCTGATATGCGCTATCGAGGACAATCGTATGAGCTGATGGTTCCCCTCGAAGGAGCAATTACACCCATGATGATAGAAAAGGCGGTACAGGCTTTTCACCAGCAGCACGAACAGGTTTATGGACATAAAAGTGAAGAGGCACCCGTAGAGTTTATCAATGTCCGAAGTGTGCATACCTTTCCTCTTCCTCTTCCTCCTTTAAAAACCAGAGAAAAATACTTCTCGCTAGAAGAGGCCCGACGTCCATCGCGACAGGCCTTTTTCCCAGAGTGGAAAGGCTATGTGGAAACACCTGTCTATGCCCGGAACAAATTGCCAGCAGGAACCGAAATGGAGGGTCCGGTTATACTCGAACAACCGGATACTACTGTCGTCGTCTATCCGGGGCAACGATTTGTTATCGATCCGGTGGGGAATGTAATTATAAAAGTAGGAGAATTCGATGCCCATTGATCCCATTACCCTGGAAGTCATGCGCAATCGTCTCGACTCGATTGCTGAAGAGATGGAGATAACCCTGCTCAAAAGCTCTTATTCGAGTATTGTGAAGGAAGGGCTAGATGCTTCGAGTGCACTCTTTACTCCAGAGGGGGAGTGTATCGCCCAAGCCACCTCAATTCCAGTGCACCTGGGCACACTTATTCCAGCCGTGCGGAGTATTCTGACAACCTTCCCACCCGCGGAGATACGGACAGGGGATATTTATATCATGAATGACCCGTACAGTGGGGGAACTCATCTGCCTGATATCGTCATCGTTGTGCCCATCTTACACCAAGGAACGGTTGTAGCCCTTGGCTGTACCATGGCGCATCATCAGGAGATAGGAGGGAAGACCCCTGGAAGTGTACCGACCGATGCCACAGAAATTTTTCAAGAAGGTCTTGTTATTCCCCCCCTTCGTTTTTATAGAGAGGGGAAACCTGATGAGAGCCTGCATCAATTGCTCCGGCGCAATGTGCGTATTCCCGATGTCGTGTTTGGAGACCTCCGGGCCCAGATTGCTGCCGGTCAGGTGGCCAGGAGACGAGTAGAAGCTCTGATCAATGACTATGGGGTAGGAGTGGTAAGTGAGGCGATGAATACCCTGCTCGATCGGGCCGAACAAATGACCCGGGCGAAACTCTCCAGCATTCCCGATGGAAGCTACTCCTTCTTTGATTATCTGGATAACGATGGGATCGATTTAGAGCGGCGGATTAAGATCCAGGCTACCATCACCATTCGGGGATCCGATTTTCACGTCGATTTCACCGGAACCAGTCCCCAGGTACGCGGGCCACTCAATGCCGTTCCTTCTGCTGCTTATTCCTGTGTGTACTACGTAGTGCGAGCGATTACCGACCCTCATATCCCGAATAATAGCGGGTGTTATCGCCCTATTACGATTCATCTCCCCGAAGGGTGTCTGCTGAACCCCCGTCATCCTGCACCGGTCAATGCCCGTACCGCTACCATGAAACGGACTGCCGAGGTACTCTTGGGCGCTTTGGTTGAAGCCTTACCCGAAAAAATCCCGGCAGCTTCATCTGGTCAGCTCCTGGTGATGTCTCTCGGCGGTATTGATCCTCAGAATCAGCAGAACTACGTCACCAGTGAGCTAGGAGCTGGTGGAATGGGGGCGCGTAGCAATAGAGATGGGGTCGATGTTGTCGAGACAGATGTCACTAATTGCATGAACATTCCAGTAGAAGCCATCGAACTCGATTATCCAATTCGTATCCTGCGAAATCGTCTCTGGCAAGACTCTGGAGGACCAGGGAGGTATCGGGGAGGATTGGGGTTTGAGAAAATTTTTCAAGCAGTGGGTGGCGAGGTAACTATCTCTCATCGTGGCGAGCGATTCTTTACCCAGCCATGGGGGCTGTGGGGGGGACTTGCCGCGCCAAGCTCCCGAGCTATTATTCGACGGAAAACCGGGCTAGAAGAACCGATTGCGTCCAAGCAAGTCTTTACCCTGCATGCAGGGGAAGAGCTGCACGTATTCGTGACCGGGGGAGGAGGATATGGAGACCCGCTGACCCGTAAACCAGAACTCGTCTGGCAAGATGTCGTCGATGGGAAAGTCTCTGTGGAACGAGCACGAGAGGATTATGGCGTTGTAATTGACCCCAAAACATTAGAAGTGGATCACGAAGCCACTCTCCATCTCCGAGCCCAGAAACAGAAGCAACCAGGAAAAAATGCGGTGTTTCATCGAGGAGAGATGTATGAAAAGAGTTGACAGGTGATAAACTTCAGTGTATATCAAATACAGAATCGGGAAAAAGGTTTTTTATTCTTTTGCGTAACCTTCATGAGCTACCGGCTAGGCCCTGTGCCAGTCGATCCCTGGGTAACGGGTAAGAGTCGATTTATATTGTTACAGTCGTGGTGAAAAGGAGGAAACGCATGCCAAGTTATGAGTTTGAATGTCTGGATTGCAAGAAGAGTTTTGCGCTTGTTCTCTCTATTCGGGAACGTGAAAAAGGGGACATCAAGTGTCCGCAATGCTCATCAAAAAAGGTGAGATCTCTTATCACCCCTTTCCAGACCAAAACGTCTAAGAAGAGCTAAGGGAGTGAGGCGGGTGTCAGGGGACAGGAAGCAGGAGTGAAGACTTGAAAGGCTTATCACCTTTTGCGAACAGAAAGGAGAATCATGGGTGCACTAAGCGGGTTGAGATGGCTTCTATTCTTGAATATTTTGGTAGGGATCTGGCTGATAGTATCTGCCCAATCTTCATATTTTCCGGCGTTTCAGCCCAAAGATCCGAATGTAAAGTTAAGTATCACAGTTGCTGGAGCAGCGGTGATTCTCTTCTCACTGATCGCCTGGCTGTGATCACCTCAAAGTTTGATACGAGTAGTCTCCTCAGGTATTCTTTTGCCTCCTGACACGGACAGGAGGAGAGAGGAGATCTCTGTTTGCGCAAGAAAGGCTGAGGAGACTGCTTTTTTCCCTTCGCATCCCTGAGAAGGAGAAGTCCTTATCCTATAGGAAGGAGAGTGCCAAAACCTGCACGCTGCTCTGAGTGGTTACTTAGAACCTTCCTCCGGAAGGAGAACAGATATCATCTCAACTTTCTAAATACCCACAATTCTGACAGTATAATCGCCCTTTCCCCTGAAACACCCGCGGAGAATTGCAGGCTGGACAAAAGGTTTCTTCCTTCTCTCTCTCTGGTTGCCTCAGAGGTTCGTGTGACATAGAATCTCTTCTGGCCTAGGAAGGCCTGCTGTACCTCTGGTAAGCCCTTCTTTGTTTATCCTAAAGCCAGATTGAGGAGCATAGCGAGAAACGCCTGCCCATAGGTACAGCCATCTTCTAAGGAAGCACGGGTAGGCACGTTCACCATCATCGGGCCACGCTGTTGATTTTTGACCGTGTAGGTGCTCCAGTCGAAGTGCTGGCTCAGGAGGGCAGTGAGGGCTTTTTCTGCTGCTTTTTTATATGTCTCATCGAGTAGTCCCAGCGTAAAACCTCGCAGAAAAGCGTAGGCTATCATGGCAGTACCACTACTCTCTTCCACCGTATCTGGATCATCAATAGTCGCCCGCCACATGCCCCCTTCAGTCTGATAGCGAAGCAGGCTCTGACATACAGTCTGAAAAATGATCTCCACTTCTGGATCCTGCCCTTTGGTCAAAGACAGGGTATCTACCGTGCCCGCTACAAACCAACCATTTCCTCGCCCCCAGGCTGTCCCATCTATCCAGACCTGCTCGGGAAAGTAGACTTCGTCTGGGGCCAGAGGGGTGGTATTTTTAATGTGGCGGAGGAGGTTATGTTCGTTGTGCAAGATGGTATACGCAGCTTTGATGTCACTAAAGGCTAACTCCTCTTCTCCAGCCAGTACTAATCCCGGAGGGACCATGTAGACCTCGTCTACCCAGACCCACCCCTGAAGGGTAGGGGAATTTGAGTGTTGAGATACTCCACCGGCGACTCTGCGCATAGACTGGTAAGTCTGTAAGGCCTTATAGGCTTCGGTTGAATGGCCAGCATGGAAGAGCGGACGAATAAGAGCAGCACTGTCGCTCAAGGCCGAGGCGAGAATAATAGGTTCGTTTTTGAAAGAGTCTACTTCGGTGTGCAACCACTCCTGAAATCCGCATTGAAACATGGCATTGAGCAGGGTTGCTCGCTTCCAATGCAGTTGGGCATCTGGACGAGCCAAGCCTCGAGCGATAATATGATAGAGCAATCGGTCATTTTTTTGATGTTTGTGAGTCTCACTCGAACAATGTATCATATACTCCAAGCCCTCTTTACCGGTGGCCCAATTTTTCTTTTAATGCTTTCTCGACCACTTCGGGAACCAGACCACTGATATCACCACCCAACCTCGCTACTTCCTTGATCAGGGTGGAACTCACATAAAAATATTTTTCGCTTGGCATCAGCACTATCGTTTCAATTGAGTCGTCAAGACGACGATTCATCTGCGTCATCTGGTATTCATAATCAAAGTCAAAAGTGGCCCGGAGACCTCGAATAATCACACTGGCCCCTTTTTGCTTCACATAATGCACCAGGAGGGTTTGAAAGGAATCGACTTCGATTCCCGGCATATGGGCTGTGGCGATTCGGATAAATTCTTTGCGTTGTTCAATGGGAAATAAGGGTGTCTTTGAAAAATTATCAAAAAGAGCAACCACGACTCTGTCAAAGAGCCGCAGCGCTCTCTGCATCAGATCCAGATGCCCATTGGTTACTGGATCGAATGTGCCTGGATAGACCGCAATAAGGCGCCCCATTTAGTTCTCCTTCTTATCGGGCATAGCCCAGCATATAGGAGCGGTGATAAACCGACGATCTGATTTTGCCATTCTGAGGAGCTTACCGACGAGTTTAATACGAACTCATACCGAGTAAGTCTGCAAAGGTCATTCTGAGCAGAGCGGAGAATCTCGTAGGTCTGTAGCGACTCAGGAGAGATCCTTCACTTCGGTCAGGATGACATGCAGGAATCTACTCGCTATGAGTTCTATAGCAAGCCATTACAAGGACTTGATCTCCTGAGGCTTCTCCAGAGCCTCTTGTTGAGCACGCGGAACGGCCAACTGCCCACAAGCAGCCAGAATCTCTTGCCCCCGACTCTCTCGGATAAACACGGAATAATACTGTTCTTGTAAATACTGCTGAAAAGCTAAGACCGTTTCTCTAGAAGGCCGATTAAAAGGAAGCCCTTCTACTTCATTAAAAGGGATGAGATTGATTTTGCAGCGTATCCCCCGTAACAACTTGGCGATCCGTTTGGCATCATCCAGGCTGTCATTGACCCCAGCCAGTAAGACATACTCAAAAGTGATACGCCTACTGCGCGGGAGGGGATATTCTCGACAAGCCTGCAGTAATTGCTGAATCGTATATTTTTTGTTAACGGGCATAAGCCTGGTGCGACTTCCCTCTTCTGAAGCATTGAGAGACACCGCGAGATTTACAGGGAGATTTTCTTGTCCGAACGCCTTAATAGCAGGAACCAGACCAGAGGTCGATACTGTAATCCGGCGTGGAGACATTCCAAGCCCCTCTGGATGAGTGATAGTGCGTAGAGCTTTGACAGTATTGGCATAGTTATCCAGTGGTTCTCCCATTCCCATGAAAACGAGATTGGTCAGTGTTTCTCCTGCGGTGAGGCGTTTCCGTGCTTGCAGAATTTGATCGATGATCTCTCCAGCCTGCAAGTGTCGAATGAGCCCCATCGTTGCCGTATGACAAAATTGACATCCCATGCGGCATCCCACTTGTGTCGAGATACAGAGAGTAAGACGCTTAGGTTCCCGTATAATCACACTTTCAATGAAGCGACCGTCGGCCAGGCGGAAGAGGAATTTACGAGTCCCATCTAACGCTCGTTTCTCTTCCACCACGACAAGCTTTCCAATAAAACTCACTTCCTGGAGGTGTTGGCGAAAAGATTGGGAGAGATCGGTCATGGCGTCAAATTCATCTACGCCTTTGACATAGAGCCACCGCGCAATCTGTTTGGCCCGATAGGGTTTCTCTCCTAAGTGAACTACAAGGGTTTCCAATTCAGAGAGGGATAGATTCTTTAAATCAATTTTAGCAGACATAGTGACTATTTAACTCCATCTTGAGATGGATCTATCGCAATTTTAAATGCCTTTCCAGTTCGCATCTCCTCAAAAGCCTGCGGAAGCTGAGACAGAGGAAGACGCTTGCTCAACAGCGGCGCTACGGAGACTCTTTTGGTAGCCAGCCAGTCTAAAGCGGCCCGGATATGAGCAGGGGTATGATGAAACACGCCAATGAGATGTTGCTCTTCATAATGGAGTTTCTCCGTATCGACAGTAATACTCGTTCCCTTGGGACAACCTCCAAACAAAAGAACCTGACCCGCCTTCCGGGTCATCTGAAGGGCCTGTTCCCACATCGCCGGTTGTCCGATGGCCTCTATAACGATCCCGACTCCTCGTCCTCCCTGAGAAAGTGCCCGTATGGCAGCCACTGGATCGGGGGAGTCGTTGATACTCAGGGCTGCATCAGCATTTAGTTGTTGAGCTAAAGCTAATTTGGCATAACTTCTCCCCACCACGAAGACTTTCGCTCCTCGCTGTCGCAATACCTGAAGAAACATCAGCGCAATAGCTCCACTTCCCAACAACGCAACCTCTTCTCCTGGTGTGATGGTCACCTGGTCAAGTGCATAGAGCACACAGGCTAATGGTTCACAAAAAGCAGCTTCAGCCGGGGAAAGATTTGCTGGAATTGGTAACAAATTTTCCCGCACAATTGCCGCCGGTACGCGGAGGTATTCGGCATAGGTTCCCTGGAGAAAGGTAAGGTTTTCGCACAGGTTGACTTTTCCAAGCTGGCAATAAAAGCACTGTCTGCAGGGAGCTGAATTCCCTCCCGTAACCTGCATTCCTGGCGCAAACTGCTCAACCCCCTCGCCTACTTCTACCACAGTTCCAGCAAATTCATGCCCAAATGGTGAAGGGACAGACCGCAACAACACCGGATGGCCACGCTGGAATGTTTTGAGATCGGTACCACAGGTCAGCGCAGTCTCCACTCTAACAAGCACTTCTCCCGGACCGATGATCGGGATAGGATGCTCTTCGATGCGGAGATCCTGAATTCCGTAGAGCAAAGCGGCTTGCATCGTTATGGATTCCCCCTTCTTGTTCCGGTTAGTCCCATTTCACGGATGAATAATAGCCTTCAGGACTTTTTTCTGTTGTGTCCACTCTACTGCCTGAGCGAGTTCGGCTAACGAAAAATGATGACTGATAAGAGGATCAACTTTGACTTTTCCGAGATCCAGGAGTTTCAGAGCCTGCGCTAAATCAAGTGGTGAGGGGGAATAGCTTCCATAGAGAGTAATCTCCCGGAAATAGAGAGCGCGAAAATCGAGCAACGTCGCTGGAGCTACACTGGCGAACAGGTTAATCATTCCGCCGTCCCGTATCCACTCTAGCGCCTGAATTACTGTCTCCCCTTGCCCGGCAGTGTAAACGATCAGATCTGCTCCACGCCCTTCGGTCAAGGCATGAATACCATCCTTGAGAGAGGGATCCTTTGCCTGGAAGGTTTTATCGGCTCCCAAATGCTCTGCCAAGGCCAACCGTTCTTCCAGGAGATCGACCACTACTGCTTTTGCCTGAAAGACCTGGCTCACCAATTGGCTCATAAGGAGTCCAATAGAACCACTTCCAATAATTACCACAACATCACCAACTTGCAGCCGCCCCTTCTTCAGGCTCCGTACACAACATGCCAGGGGCTCCATAAAAGAGCCCTGGTCATATGAGAGGGAAGCCGGTAAGTGGAAAGTGGCCAGACGTACATTCGGCTCAGGCACACGCACATACTGGGCAAAACCACCTGGATGCAGATTGGTCGCCTTAAAAAACCGGCACATAGAAAAGTTTTCGTGCCGACAATAGTGACAATTATAGCAAGGAACGTGATGAGAAACCACCACCCGGTCCCCCGGTCGAAAGGCGGTGACATTGTCTCCAATGGCAGCAACATCCCCACTGATCTCGTGTCCAAATACGGCCGGGGGAGGTAGCTTACCCTCTACAATTTTGAGAATATCACTTCCACAGAGACCGCAACTCCGGACTCGCACCAGCAACTCTTCCGGACCAGGAGTCGAGTCTGGCCATTCTTCAACTGCAATATGCCCCCCTCCTCGATAGACTGCCGCTTGCAAGACCTCTCTCCCCTTTCTCTCACTCTCTGCCTGTTTTTATCACAAAGATGGCTATCCGTCAAGGTAAAGATCCCTTCTATACTAAGAAGGCTTGTGGTATAAAGGTCGAGGATAGAGAAGGGAGGATAGAGGATTATGGAGAGCCATCCATTGCTCTTTGCTATTCTCTATCCTTAGATCCTCGACAGGGCCATCTGCGATCCTCAATATCCCGGGATAAAAAGCTGTCATATAAGTTCTGATGAGTTGTCATGCTGAGCCGAAGGCAAAGCATCTCTTTTAAGCGCGGAGATCCTTCGCGGAGTTTATCCTGAGTGAAACGAAGGACTCAGGATGACAGGTCAAAATATATTTTACAGAGCACTAGCTTGGTTATCCTCAGGCTAGAATGTATTTTGTTGGCATAGCACCGTCCGTACTTCACAACTATGGCAGCTACTGCTCTGCTCGATCAAGCGGCCACTTGAGCTGAAATTCGACTTCTTCCTCTGACTCACCACGCTCGTGTTCTATGTTGAGGATAACGGTGGGTGGAATGGAGATCCGCTCTCCAGCCACCTGAATCCGGAAGCGTTTACCCTGCTCGAGGCAGTCAGCCAGGCGACGTAGCTTGGCCACGAACTGCTTTACGGGATAGTCCTGCTCAATGTCTCTCTTTGCCCTCTTCTTTCTCGGTGACACTCATGACCTCCGTTTGTTTTCAAATCTATGAGCAGTGTAACAGGAGGAATAACTGGTTAGCAATAGAATGCAGCGGAATTGCCAGTCCGAATTAATGTGGGTGTTCGACAACTTTCAATTCACTCAAGGAGTCGAACGGACAACCCTCTGCTGCGCTTCGGGATGACAAATGGACAACCCTGCGCTGCGCTTCGGGAGCGCAGGCCTCTGGCCCGCAGCGGGCGAGACGCCTGCGCTCCCAGGGTACGTGCTTTCCCAAAGAGGCCTCCTGAAAATGCATTAAGTAAATATGACGAAGAATTTTGCCTAAAAGCCAAAAGTAGCCCACCGAGAAGAACCAGCACTGTGTTGGTGGGCTCAGCCCACCCTACATGCGATAGACAAAAATGCAAGAAATTTAGTCATACTTACTTAACACCAATTATGACAATTTTTGTATTGGTTCGCAAGGAAATTGACTAAACGAAGAACAAATTCTACTGAATCCGTATTGCAATAGAGGCCCTGACAGAATTCTATAAAGACTCCTGAGCCCCTTCCTCTGGTCTGTACTCCCGGTCTTTCCTTTTTCCGGAACAGGGCGGGAGAGCTGGCTATTCTCCCCTGTTTTGGACACCAGAAAAGTAGGAGGAATATTTCTTTGCTATCCAGTCTCCCCGGAATTTACCGGAATTTTGAGGAATTCCACAAGGGATTCGCCGGGATAATTTCAGCTCTCACTCTACAACAAAGGTTTCACCCATTTTTAGAGCTTGGAGTCGAAAAGGAGGTTGAATCTCTTCATAGGCCCGATATAAACGTCGGAGTGGTTCCAGGATATGTTCATGCCCAAGCGTAAAGGTCCCATATCCCCATGGGATTACTAGCTGACAGCCCGCGTCTAATGCCGCTTGCACGGCCCCTTCCGGGGTGAGGTGCGAGCGGCGATAGGTTAGCGGCTTATAGGCAGTAATGGGGAGCAGACAGATATCGAATCCACCATAGCGGTGATACATATCTCGAAAGATAGGGCTATACGCCGTATCTCCAGCAAAATAAATCGTTTTCCCCCGAAAGGCGAATAACCAGCCCCCCCATAAGGTTTTGTTCGTGTCCCAAGGAGTGCGCTTTGACCAGTGCTGGGCCGGTAAAAAGGTCACGGTCAGATCGGCAAATTGCTTATTCATATACCAATCCATGCCAGTAACCTGTGTATACCTCCTGGAAAAGGATTGCTCGAGTCGTAAGGGGACCAGATAAGGAATCTCTTTGGGAAATTTCTGTAATGTTTTCCAGTTTAGATGATCATAATGGTTGTGGGAAATCACAATCAAAGAGACACCGGGCAAGTCCTGGGCTTTCACGACAGGAGGAGACGCTCTTTTGAGTCCATCAAATAACCAGCTAAAAGGGAGATGATAAAAGACCGGATCGGTAACGATATTATGCTCTGGGCCAAGTTGAATAAAAAAACTGGCATGTCCGAGCCAGGTAATTTGTATTGCCCCTCGCTCATTTTTCAACAGGGTTCGATCTGGCTTGATTTGCCATGCAGCCGGATCAAATCCTTTGGTTCGATGGAGTTGGCCATGAGGATTACCCCGAATTTCTGTTTCTGCCGGGGATAAAAAATTGATCTCATCATACTTGGTGAGGTGTATTTCAGGGGCATACCGGTTTTGAAATGCCTTCACTTCATCATGCTTAAGCTCCGGATTTAAAAGAATAGCATGTTTCTTACTACACGCATAAAGCAGAACACTCGAAAGAAGCAGCAGACTGAGATTATAAACCATGATTCCCTATCAGACTCCTTCTTCTCTACAAAATAAGTTCGACAAAAATACGGCTTTTCAGGGAGCACTTTGCCCCTTATTTTGCCACAAAAGAAGATTCCTTGCAAACAGAGCGGAGAGCAGAAAGAGGAGGTGCAGTTTTAAGAGGTCATCGCAAAAAGTATCAGGAAACATGGTTGACTCAGAGCTCCTTCCTGGTGTATGTTGCTTTACAGGTTCTTATTCTGGTTGATATTGGGGAAATGAAGGAGAGGACTATGGCTTTACGGCGGAAGATTACGGCGGAAGACCTGCTACGATTGAAGCTGGTTTCCGATCCCCAGCTTCATCCCGATGGCTCGAAGATTCTCTTTGTGGTTAAAGTTATTGATGGAGACAAAAACAGATATTTTTCGCATCTATGGATCGTCCCTGCCGCAGGAACGCAACCGGCGAGACAGTTTACGTTTGGAGAAGTCCTGGATTCCTCACCCCGCTGGTCACCGGACGGGAAACAGATCGCATTTTTGCGCACAAGGGATACCGAGACACAGGTCTGGATCATTCCAGCCGATGGTGGAGAAGCCCGACCCTTAACCAGAATGGCGGAAGGGCGATTAGGAAACCTTTGCTGGTCGCCTGATGGATCACGGATAGCGTTTACCTTTTCCTGTACCCCAGACCAGTGGACAAAGAAGGCACAGGAAGAGCGAGAAAAGGCTGGCCGATCTTCTCCCCCACGGATAATCACCCGTCTCCAATTCCGTCTGGATGGAGTCGGCTTTTTGGATGACCGGACCCATATATGGGTTGCAGAGGTGGCTACGGGGGAAGCAAAACAGGTCACGGATGGGGACTATGATGATGCCTCTCCCTGTTGGTCACCAGATGGAAAATCGATTGCCTTTATTTCTAATCGAAGTGATGACCCAGATGAAAAACCCTACGAGGAGGACATATGGCTTGTCTCCAGTACTGGAGGAGCGTTACACAAACTCCCCACTCCGCCTGGTTATAAGGAGGGTTTAGCCTGGTCACCAGAGGGAAAGCTTCTTGCTTATAATGGAGTGGAGACACAAGAGGATCCCTGGACTCCCAAAAATAAGGGCGTGTGGATTGTCGCCGTCGACGGGAAAAGTGCGGCTCAAAAGCTGACGGTTTCTCTGGATCGCACGGTGGGGAATGTCTCGATCAGTGATACGCGTGACGCTTTTAGCGGGACTGGCGCCCCCATCTGGTCAGCCGATGGCCAGTGGCTCTTCTTTCTGGCCAGTGATCAGGGTTCCACCCATCTCTACAAAGTATCCGTACAGAATCACGTGGTAGACCAGCTTACCCAGGGAGCAATAGATATCACGGGTATAAGTGCAGATAAACAAGGGACAAGGCTAGCCTTGGCTCAGGGGAATGCGCTTGACCCAGGGGAGGTGTATCTCTGGACTGGTCAGGAGCACAGGCAGTTGACCCACCTGAATCAAGCCTTGCTTGATGAACTCCATCTCTCTGTACCGGAAGAAGTATGGTATCCGAGTGCAGACCTCCAGATTCAAGGATGGATTCTCAAACCACCAGACTTTGACCCCTCCCAAACCTATCCTCTGATCCTTTCTATCCATGGAGGACCGCATGCGCAATATGGCCACTGTTTCTTTCATCAATTCCAGCTTCATGCGGCACAGGGCTATGTAGTGTTCTATATCAATCCACGAGGGAGTATGGGGCGCGAAGAGGAGTTTGCGGCATGTATTCGTGGCCAATGGGGAAGCCTCGATTTTCAAGATGTCATGGCAGCGGCGGACTTTGCCGAGACCCTTCCTTATGTTGACAAGCATCGGTTGAGTATTTCCGGGGGAAGTTATGGCGGGTATATGACGAACTGGGTGATAGGACACACGGACCGTTTTACGTGTGCTGTTACCGACCGGAGCGTGGTCAATCTCCACAGCATGGCTGGTACCTGTGATTTTGTCTTTCATCCAGATGGCTACTGGAAGGGTAACATGTGGGATCGTTCGGACACGTTACTGGCTCAATCGCCACTAACCTATATTGCGAATTGCCAGACGCCGTTACTGATCATCCATAGCGAGGGTGATCTGCGCTGCCCGATCAGCGAAGCGGATCAATTGTACGCTGCTCTCAAGAGGTTAAAAAAAGAGGTGGTCTATGTCCGCTATCCGGTGGAGACGAGTCACGGCTTTTCCAGGAGTGGGCCGCCGGACCTCCGACTGGATCGGTTACACCGATACAGTGAATGGTTTGAGAAGTATTTGAAAAAGTAGAGAGACGGAAGGTGAAGAGAAAATGGAATAGAAGGCTTCGCATCTTTAAGGCTCAGAGGAGAAAGGGAACAGTATGCGCATAGTGAGTGGAAGAAGAGCATTTCTGGAGTTGCTCCGGCAAGAAGGGATCAAATATATCTTTGGCAATCCAGGGACTACGGAACTCCCCCTCATGGATGGTCTGGTCGATTATGCAGATATTACCTATATCCTGGCTTTACAAGAGGGAGTGGCGATTGGGGCTGCTGATGGCTATGCTCAAGCTTCAGACAAGCTTGGAGTGGTCAATGTGCATGTAGCGCCAGGGCTGGGAAACGCCATGGGTATGCTCTATGATGCCTATCGCGCGCAAACTCCCCTGTTGGTCACAGCCGGTCAGCAAGATCAGCGTATGCAACTTGGTGAACCACTCCTGTGGTCTGATCTGGTAGATCTGGCTCGTCCGTTTGTCAAATGGGCCTACGAAGTTCGAACGCTGCAAGAGCTACCCGTGGTGATCCGTCGAGCCATAAAAGTCGCCTTAACCCCTCCCACCGGTTCTGTGTTCGTATCGCTTCCTATGGATGTATTGTATGACGATAGTGAGCTCGATATTGGCAGCCCTTCCACTCCTCTGGATCCACGTATCCGGGCTCCACGTGCTGCTCTGGAAAATGCCGCTACCGTCCTCAGTCAAGCACACAATCCGGTAATTGTGGTTGGCCAGGAGGTGGCTCGTTCTCAAGCCCTTCAGGAGATGGTTACCGTAGCCGAGCTCCTGGGAGCAAAGGTCTTTTCCGATACCACCTCCAATAGGACTTCTTTTCCTTCGGATCATCCCCTCTATCAGGGACCGCTGGTTCGGCAGATGCATCTGGTGCGCGCAGCGCTGGAAGGGCATGACCTGCTCTTTGCTGCAGGAGCGAGTGTCTTTACTTTCTCAGTACCGGGCCAGGTCGAACCCCTTCCCCCGGGCGTAGAGATTGTGCATCTCCATCCTGATCCTTGGGAAATTGGAAAGGTGTATCCGGTGAAAGTCGGATTAATTGGTGATCCCAAGCCTTCGTTGGCCGAGCTTGCCGAGCTGCTCCGTCCAAAAATGCAGAACCGGCACACAGAGGTGGCGGCACGGCTAGCTGCTGCAAAACAGGCCAAGGCTCAGGCCAGGGAAAGTATAGAAGCAATGGTGGCAGAAGTGACTGGCAAATTGCCTATGTCTCCGGTGATCATGATGAAAACCCTCTCCGAAATCCTTCCGTCGGAGACCGTTATTGTCGATGAATCTCTCACCTCTGGCACTACATTGCACCATTTCTTTGTCCGGCGTGACCCAAAGAGCTATTTTGCCCTTCGCGGTGGAGGGATTGGATGGGGACTGCCAGCAGCTTTGGGTGTCAGTCTGGCTCTTCCCGATCGACCCGTCGTAGCCATTGTGGGAGAGGGGAGTGCTATGTATACAAACCAGAGTCTTTGGACAGCCGCCCACTATAAGCTCCCCATTATCTATGTGATTTGTAATAACGGAGGCTATTTGATCTTAAAGAGACGGTTACATGCTTATCAAGGGGCAGCGGCCAAACACCAAAAGTATATCGGCTTTGACTTGACTGAGCCAGAGATCGGTTTTGTCGATCTGGCCCATGCTATGGGCGTGCCTGCAGAACGTGTGGAGAAACCTGAAGCTCTTGAGGCAGCAATCCAAAGGGCCTTAAGCCGGAGTGGACCTTCGCTAATAGATGTGATGCTTGAACGCTCTATCACTCCAGGAGGGTAAAGGGTTCTCTATAAGAGAGCTCTTCCCTGGGGTTTCCCCATTTCACTCAGTACGGGAAAGGCGTGCTAGCATTAGTTAAGAGAAGGCAGAGCCTGATGAGAGAAGGCAAGATTATGGGTCTCGATCGCTTACAAAAACAGCTCCAGTTTGTCCTGGAAATCGATAAATTAAAACAGGTTACTCGTCAGACTATTTTACTGGATCGTTCCCGGCAAGAAAATTCTGCCGAACACTCCTGGCATATTGCCATTATGGCCCTCCTCTTCGCTGAATATGCGAAAGAGAAGGAGATCGATCTCTTGCGTGTGCTGAAGATGCTTTTAATTCACGATGTAGTAGAGATTGATGCTGGGGATACGTATTGTTACGATGACGAAGGAAATAGAGATAAGGCAGAGCGGGAAGAGAAAGCAGCTAACCGACTTTTTCAACTCTTACCACCGGATCAGGCCAGGGAGTTTCGGGCATTGTGGGAAGAATTTGAAACTTGTCACACACCGGATGCCTGTTTTGCTGCGGCACTGGATCGATTTCAACCCTTACTGCATAATTATCATACTGAGGGAGAATCGTGGCAGAAAAATAAGGTGGGAAAGCATCAGGTTATAGCCAGAAATCAACCCATTGCCGAGGGAGCACCTGCCCTGTGGGACTATGCTGCTCGCCTCATTCAGGATGCGGTGCAGTGGGGATATCTTTCTCCTTAATGCTGATCCAAGAGAGCTCTGACAAAGAACGCCGATTCCTCCTATACTCCAGAGAAACAAGAAGAGGGGATCATGGATCATCATAAGCTTATCCAGGAAGAGTTTCGGAAACAAGCCAATCGCTTTGGAGAAAGAACCCTAACCCTTGCCCGCCGAGATTATCTCCGGTGGATGGTAGATCAGTTAGAGCTCAGGCCTGATCTTACGGTACTGGATGTCGCAGCAGGGACTGGCCATTTAAGTCGGGCTCTTGCTCCTCATGTGCACCAGGTGGTAGCCCTGGATGCAACGCTGGAGATGTTGCTCCAGGGGAGAGGGGAAGCGAAACGAGCCGGTCTCCAGAATATCATGTTTCTTCAGGGATTTGCGGAGAGTCTCCCGTTCCCAGCGCATTCGTTTGACCTCTTGACCTGTCGTTTTGCCATTCATCACTTTGAAAACCCTTCTATTCAAATCCAGGAGATGGTCAGAGTGTGTCGCTTGCAGGGGCAGGTAGCCATTATTGATCTTGTCGCTCCAGAAGATCCGAGATTAGCGAAAGAGTACAATGATCTGGAACGGTTACGCGATCCCTCGCATACCTGTGCTCTGAGCAGAATGCAATTACAGCAAATTATGGAGGAAGCCGGATTACAGATTACGATAACCGGGTCACGGGATATTGAGGTACAGCTAGAACCGTGGCTGGATCTCACGAAGACGCCTCCTCTTACCCGAGGTACTATCCAGGAACGGCTCTCTCAAGAAATCAATCACTCTGCGCAGGCTACCGGCATGCGCCCTTTTTTCCGGGGCGAAGAATTACTGTTTCGACAAACTTGGTCTATTGTAGTTGGGGTGAAGACGGAGTATCATTAATCAGGAGAGCGGTGGCATCACACCCAAAAGGTTTTTATAGAAAGGAGACCATACAAGAGAGACGGGTGATGAATTTCTTCCTTTTTCTCAAAGGCTTACTCGTTGGCTTTGCTATTGCTGCGCCTGTTGGACCAGTGAATGTTTTATGTATACGTCGCACCTTAACTGAAGGGCGGCTCTCTGGCTTTATCTCAGGGTTAGGAGCGGCTACTGCAGACACCTTGTATGGGTGTATTGCCGGATTTGGATTGACTTTTATTTCGAATTTATTGATACGGCAACAGATATGGCTTCGTCTCATCGGGGGGATCTTTTTGATTTATCTGGGTATCATCACCTTTCGGTCGCGACCGATCAGCCAGGAGGCTCCAGTTAAAGGGTATGGATTCCTGGGCGCTTATCTCTCTACCTTTTTCTTGACCCTGACCAATCCGATAACCATTTTGGCCTTCATGGCCTTGTTTGCAGGAGTAGGAGTAGATAATATAAGTGGAGATTCTATGGCTACAGGAATCTTAATTGGCGGGGTATTTCTGGGTTCGAGTTTGTGGTGGATTCTCCTCAGTAGCGGAGTCCGTATACTTCAGGCAAAATTCACATTGGCTGGTATCCACTGGATCAATAAAATTTCGGGCGTTCTTATTACTGGATTTGGTGTGCTGGCACTCCTGAGTATAAAGAGATGAGAAAGGAAAAAGTATGAAAGAGGGGCGTAAGGATCAGGTGCAAGAGCAATTTGGCCGGCAGGCCTATTATTACTCTTTTAGTCGGACGCATACCCAAAAAGACTCGTTAGAGCTGGTAGTCCAGCTCTGTCAACCTGCTCCAGATCTCCGGGTACTCGATGTGGCTACTGGCACTGGTCATACGGCCCTGGCGCTCGCTCCCCACGTACGCCAGGTTATTGGGCTTGATCTGACCTACCAGATGATTGCTCAGGGGAAAAAGCTGGCCCTTTCCCGGCAAACAAAGAATGTAGAATGGTGTGTGGCTGATGTCGAAGCTATCCCCTTTGCAGATAACCTCTTTCAACGGGTGACTTGTCGCATCGCTCCTCACCATTTTGCCCATATCCAGGAGTCTCTCGCCGAGATGGCCCGGGTCCTCCAGCCCGGTGGTATCATGGTTATTATGGATAATATGTCGCCAGAAGAGGAAGAGCTCAATCGCTTCCTCAATCAAATAGAGTGGCTTCGCGATCCTTCACATGTCCGGCACTATACAGAATCCGAGTGGCGAACAATGCTGGAACAGGCTGGTCTCCAGATTACCTCCTGTATTATTACCGACTTTTTTCATGAGTACGCGGACTGGACATTGCGATCCGGGACGACGGGAGCAGCAGAAGCGCAAGTGCGTTCTCTACTGTTGCAGGCGGACGAAGCTTGTCGTATTTATTTTCAGATAGAAACGCAGGGGGAAGAGGTCATCCGGTTCAAAGCAGACCGGATTACTCTCCAGGCAATGAAACCGGTAAAAAGATGAGGAGAAAAATAAGGAAAGAAAAGAGTGCATTTTTCTCTCAAAGAGAATTGACAAAAGCGCTAGCTTTCCAGTATCATTTTCATCTGAAGCATGGGTAGCCGAAGGTTGATTATACCCTATTATCCTCCTGCAAAGGAGAGAAAGAGAGGGAACTGAATGTTTGGGAAAAGAAGATTACCGAGCGAGTTTGATGAGCTATCCCAGGCCATCTCAGAGGCGATACTCCATTCCAAAGATGTCCAAAAGGCCTTAAATCATCTCCACGAAAAGAAATTACTGGGCAAAAGAAATATCATTTCCTTAGTCTTAAACATAGAGGTTTTGAATACTGTTTTAGATAAAATCAAATCTAAGAAACCAAAAGAAGACCAGTCCTCTACCCCCATACCTCTATCCCAGATTGATGGGAAAAAGCTCTCTGCACAAGAAGTTGCTTTTGAAGAGTATTTTGGCCAGCACTTTGATGAACAAGTATGGCTCAAAAAATGGCGTCTTCGGTTAGATACCCTTTCTTCTGAGGACAATACCCCTCCTCCAGAGACCCACTCCTGATCCTCTTTTCGCACGCTGCGCAGGTGAAACGTTCGAAAGAGAGGAAGTGAGTCTCGTTACTTCCATTTACTAGAGGGAAGGCTGAAATCCAGGTTTGCGTTCTTCCCTCACGAGGTATAAATTACCTCCTTCTTCAGTATATGATGCACCTTAGATAATAATGAAGCAATTTTTTATTGACAGTAGTATTTTGCTATGGTAGGTAAAATAAATTATTGGCTTATTCAGAAAGAAATAGCCGAATAATGAACTCTGTAACGTGCGTTTATCAAGTTTATGGTAAGGTTTCAGTGCGAACTATCCTGAAAGAGTAAGAGGCGGTTCATGAAACTCTCCAAGGCGATTTTTCCCTCGGTGTTACAGATGGTTTTTTCGCTGGTTCCGCAAGCGCAACGCTTTGCGCAGGACCTCTCTCTAGACCAGATGGCTGGAGTAGTCTCTCCCCACACTTCGGAAGAGCCTATCGAAGAAAAAGCCCTCGATTGGTCCAGTTTAGAACGAGCTATTCAGAAGAGTCGAGAATATCTGTTCAGTACACAGCATGTCGATGGTTACTGGGTTGGGGAGCTGGAATCAAATACCACTCTCACCTCAGAGTATATTTTCTTCCTCCATATCCTTGGCCAGGTTGATCCGCAGAGAATTGAGAAAGCGGCAAATTATCTGCTTCGTATGCAACAAGAGGATGGAGGGTGGAATATCTACTATGGCGGGCCGAGTAAGCTGAGCCCAACCGTGGAAGCGTACTTTGCGCTCAAAATGGCTGGCCATTCAGCCGATGAACCGGCTCTGAAGAAGGCGCGAGAGTGGATTCTTGCTCATGGAGGGCTGGCAAAAATCCGTGTGTTCACCAAAATTTTTCTGGCTCTCTTTGGGCAGTACGATTGGCGTGGTATTCCTTCTATGCCTGTAGAGGGGATGATCCTGCTTCCCAAGAAGTTTTACTTCAACCTGTATGCCTTCTCAAGCTGGGCACGGTCCACTCTTATTCCTTTACTGATTATTATGGCCAAACGCCCCATCTATCCTGTACCACCAGGAGCAGAGCTCGATGAGCTGTATACAAAGCCCAGAGAGTCGTTTGAATATTCGGTGGGTTCGGATGCACAGTTTTTTTCCTGGCAAAAACTTTTTGTGTATATAGATTCATTACTCAAACTCTACGAAAAACAACCGCTTACCCCTCTACGACAGCGAGCCCTGGTAGAGGTAGAACACTGGATACTCAGTCATCAGGATGTGACCGGCGATTGGGGAGGTATTATGCCGGCCATGATGAACTCTATACTAGCGCTCCATTGTCTCGGTTACCCCCTGTCGCATCCGGTAATCATCAAAGGGTTAGAAGCCATCGAGCGCTTTGGTATTGAAGAAGAAGACCATTTTCGCCTGCAGGCCTGTGTGTCTCCCGTATGGGATACGGCTATTAGTATCCTGGCTCTGCGCTATTCAGGAGTGGCCCCTGACCATCCGGTTCTCCAAAAAGCGGCTCGCTGGCTGCTGAGCAAGCAAATTTTTCGGGAGGGGGATTGGCGGGTCAAAAACCGGACTGGCCGACCAGGCTGCTGGGCATTTGAGTTTTCGAATGACTTTTATCCAGACAATGATGACACGGCTATGGTGCTTATGGCCCTTAGACAAGTGAAGCTTTCGGAGAACGCAGGTGCAGTGGATGTGGCAAAGATGTTGAGCCAGAATGGCTCTTCATCCACAGGGAACCAGAGGCAATTTAGGACACCACCACCTTATACGGAGTCCTATAAAGAATGGGCGATGGATCGAGCGGTTCAGTGGCTCCTCAGCATGCAGGGAAAAGATGGAGGATGGGGAGCTTTTGATGTGGACAACAACAAACATCTCCTGAATGAAATCCCCTTTGCGGATGAAAAGGCCCTTATCGATCCGAGTACCAGCGATCTCACCGGTCGAGTCCTCGAAACGCTCGGTAAACTGGGCTATACCCTTTCCTTCCTCCCCGCTCGACGTGCGCTGCAATTTCTGCGAAAGGACCAGCGACCAGAAGGCCCCTGGTATGGCCGATGGGGAGTCAACTATATCTATGGAACATGGGCTGTGCTCGAAGGACTCCGTGCCATTGGCGAGGATTTACGCCTTCCCTATGTCCAAAAAGCGGTCGCTTGGCTCAAAGCTCATCAGAATGAAGATGGAGGGTGGGGAGAATCTTGTCTGTCGTATGAAGATTTCCAGTATGCTGGTCGAGGGAAAAGTACCGCCTCACAGACCGCCTGGGCGGTTATGGGACTCGTTGCGGCCGGTGAGAATAGACACCCAGCAGTATGGCGAGGAGTCAATTATCTGCTCCACACTCAGAATGCTGATGGAACATGGGATGAAGATGAATATACGGGAACCGGTTTCCCGAGACATTTTTACATCAAATATCACATGTATCGCAACTATTTCCCCCTTATGGCCCTCGCCAAGGTTCAGAATGCCCTCAAGGGGAATGTATCCTCCTGACTCTTCTCCTCTCTAATTTGTTTTCCCTTTTTGCTCCAGGAGGGGGAGAGTGTGCTCAGTATCTTCTCGCTCACAGGTGGAGTGCAATAAAAAAGCCCTCTTCCTTGAGGCGAAAGAGGAAAACCTTTCTCCGCATGAGCGAAATATTCTGTAATGTTTTTGCCAGTTTAACGACAAATGGAGAAAGGAGCGGGTGATGATTGGAGTAGTAACAGCTCTCCAGCGGGAATCAAAAGCGCTCTGGAGATGTTTCTCTTCTCAGAGAGCGATAGAAAAACAGGGGTATCGTCTCTGGGAACAGGACAAAAAACTTGTAGTGCTTGAAAGTGGTATGGGGGTTGACGCAGCCAGAAGAGGGGCAGAACTCTTGGTGCACCTTTATCCTTTACACAGTCTGTATGCGGTTGGCTTTGCAGGAGGGGTCACCACTGAGCTGCACACTGGAGATATCGTGATAGGAAACCGGATCTACTCCCCCTCTGCAGATACCCATCAGGTTGCGGTTTTCTCTGGAAGCCCTGCTCTGGAAGTTCAGGTGCAGATAGTGTGTCAGCAGAGAGGATTACCCTATCATAGCGGAGCGCTTTTGACCATGGACCGCGTGATCGGGAATCAACAGGAGAAACGGCAACTACTTGCCCGGTATCCGGTGTTAGCCCTCGATATGGAAAGCAGGGGAGTGGCAGAGGTGGCCCAAAGGTACAACTTGCCATTTCTGGCTATTCGCAGCATTTTTGATACGATAGAAGATGAGTTACCTTTACCTCTCCTCCGGGTAAGTAATAAGCGAGGCCAGGTGCAGATTAGAGTACTCGTACAATATCTTTGCACGTATCCGGAGGCTCTCCCTCTCCTGTTCCGTACCGCCCACCGCTGGTACAGAGCGCAAAAAAGGCTGAACGACTTCTGTCAGGCATGGCTCTCTGCCGTGCAGACTCCTGAGGTGAAAGAGATGAGGCTATGAAAGAGTTGGTAACTGGGGCGACCGGCTTTATCGGCGCAAATGTGGTGCGGGCCCTGCTCAAAAGAGGGAAAGCGGTTCGAGTGCTCATCCGTCGGGAGAGTGATACCCGAAACATCGATGGCCTAGAAGTAGAGCGGGTCTATGGTGATCTTCGTGATCCTGACTCTCTCGTAGCGGCTGTGCGGGGATGTTCTACGGTGTATCACGTCGCCGCCCATTATAGCCTGTGGAGTTTGGAGAAAGAGGCGATTCTTCAGAGTAATATTGAGGGGACTAAAAACATCTTGACCGCTGCCCTGCGGGAGAATGTGCAAAAGGTGGTCTATACGAGTAGTGTGGCCACCATCGGGATTCCAGCGGATGGGAGGTGGGGGAATGAAGAGACACCGGTGCATCCGACGGATTTGATCGGTGATTATAAGCGGTCAAAGTATTTAGCCGAACTCGAAGCGCAAAAATTTGTCCAGCAAGGTCTTCCCCTCGTCATTGTCAATCCCAGTGCCCCTGTGGGACCGTGGGATCGAAAGCCGACTCCAACTGGTCAAGTGATTGTCAACTTTTTGCGGGGTAAAACGCCAGCCTATTTGGATACCGGTTTAAATCTCATTGATGTAGAGGATGTGGCGGAAGGACATCTCCTGGCCGCTGAACGGGGGAATATAGGGGAACGCTATATTCTTGGAAATACCAATTGCACGCTCCAGGAAATTTTTCAAATGCTCGAAGAGGTTTCGGGAGTAAAAGCCCCCCGCTGGAAAATTCCCTACGGAGTTGCGCTGCTTGCCGGTTATTGCAGCGAATGGGTTGCCAATCATATCACCTATCGTCCCCCTGCTATTCCCTTAGCCGGAGTGAAAATGGCCAAAAAACGGATGTTTTTTGATCCAGAGAAGGCTATCACTACCCTCGGTCTGCCTCAAACCCCGGTAAAAGAAGCGTTGCATAAAGCAGTCGAGTGGTTTCGGGCCTGGGGATACGCCTAGTCCACGATAATCTTTATCGAGTAGAGGTTTTCATGAGACAGGTAGCATGGAAAACAAGGATTATTGCGCATTTTCTGGGGCTCATTGAACGCTATCCCCGCTGGGTGATCTTTTGGGCCTTATTCCTGGCGGCTTGCTCTCTGTGGTATACCGCTCAGTTCTTGACGTTCAAGACCGCCCGAAATGACCTCATTTCTCCCAAACGGGAGTATAATCAGCACTACTTGGAGTACGTGGAAGACTTCGGCAGTTTGGAGAGTTTGGTGGTTGTGGTCGAAAGTCCGGCTTTCGAACGGAGCAAAGCCTTTGTGCTCCAATTGGCCCAGATGCTGGAAAAGGATCGAGACCATATCCAAAAAGTCCTTTATCGTATCGATCCCTCTTTTTTCGAGGAGAAAGCCCTCCTGTATCTCCCCCTTGAAAAGCTCCAGGAGTTACGCAAGCAGGTGAAGACTCATCAGGATTTTTTACAGGCCTTGAGCCGGTCTCCTTCCCTAAATACCCTGTTTGATACTATTAATGAACAGGCCAGTGCTAAGGCAGTTGGTACACTTATTTCCGGACTCTTAGGAAGAACAAAGGCTCAACCGAAGGAGGAAATTACGGTAGATTTACGTTTTCTCCATGTCCTGATCCGGGAGATGACTCAACAGGTAGCTAATCCAACCGCCGGGTTTGTTTCTCCGTGGGATACGTTCTTTTTAGAACAGCCAGATCGCTCGACCTTTGATGGATTTTATGCCTCGGAGAATGGCCAACTCCTCTTTATGTTAGTTTTTCCAGTAGCAAAGAAGGGGAGTTTTATCCCGGCGGAAGCAGCGCTGACTCAAATTCGTCGCCATATTGCAGAGCTGCACAAGGAGTTTCCAGATGTACAGGCTGGAGTGACTGGTGCACCAGCCCTCGCCACGGATGAGATGATGGCTACTCAGCGTGATACTCTTACCGCTTCCTTCCTCTCTCTCCTGGGGATTGGATTGCTTTTTGCAATGACTTTTCGTCGGATGCGAGGTCCTCTGCATGCAGTGGTTACCCTCCTGATTGCTATTGCCTGGACTTTTGGATTTATCACGCTGACTGTGGGGAGCCTGAATGTATTGACGGTTGTATTCACCCCCATCTTGATTGGTTTAGGAATCGACTTCGGTATTCATCTCATCACGCGCTATAGTGAAGAACGAGAAAGTGGGAAAGATTTTCATGAGGCATTGAGAATAACCTTTCACGGCACCGGAGCAGGGATTATCAGTGGTGGTTTGACCACGGCTTTTGCTTTTTATACGACCCTCTTTACGGACTTCCAGGGGATAAGAGAGTTGGGCTGGATTGCCGGGAGTGGAATTTTACTCTGTTTGTTCGCTATGCTTACCGTACTTCCTGCTTTTCTCGTAATCAGAAGACGGCGAAGGGTTCCTCCGCACCATGACCGGGAAGAGCAAAAGCGCACCTTTGCGCAGCAGCTCTATGCAAAGCTTTTTGCTTATCCCCGTACACTTCTCGTAATCGGTAGTCTCATCACTCTTCTCGCCCTTACCACAGTTTCACACCTCTCCTTTGATTATAATTTATTGAGACTCCAGGCGCAGGGAACGGAATCAGTGGAATACGAGATGAAAATCCTTCAGCATTCTGAGCGTTCCACCTGGTTTGGGGTCGTAATAGCGGATACATTGTCAGAGGCCCTGCAGAAGCAAGCATTGCTTAAACAGCTCCCTTCGGTAAGGGCTGTAGAGGGGATCACCTCTCTTATTCCAGACCAGCAGGAGGCAAAACTCCAACTCTTGCAGGACTTAAAACCTCTTCTCGCTCCTTTGCATTTTGATTCCCCAGGGGAGAACAGGCTGGACATGTCTGCACTCCTTTCTACCCTGGACAAACTCCGATTCAAAATACGGGAGGACACGGTACCCCTGTCCTCTCGTCCGAAAAATTCCGAAGTGACACCCGGCTTGGTCCGGAAAGAGATGGATCGATTTATAGAACAGGCCCATCGGGTTGGAGAAGAAAGTGCTCGATCAGCTCTGCTCCCCTGGCAGGCAGCTCTCTTTCAGGATTTACAGGATAAATTCCACTTTCTGCAGGACCATCTCGATCCTTCACCGGTAACACTCGGTACTCTCCCACCCGACTTGCGAGAACGATTTGTGGGAAAGAGTGGGCGTGTGCTCCTCCAGATATTCCCTCAGGAGAATATCTGGGAGGAACAATTTCTCAGACAGTTTGTTACAGAATTGCGTTCAGTGGATCCCCGGGCTACGGGAGCCCCTATTCAATTCTATGAAACAAGCCGATTAATGCGTAAGGGATTTGAAGAGGCCGGAATTTATGCCCTCTTTGCTATTATAGCGGTTACCCTCCTCGATTTTCGCAGTCCGAGAGGTGCGCTCTTTTCACTTGTGCCTTTAGCGATCGGAGGGAGTTGGATGATTGGTCTAATGTGGGTCTTTGATCTCCAGTTTAATCTCGCCAACCTGATGGTGTTGCCCCTTATTATCGGGATAGGAGTCGATAACGGGATCCATATTATCCACCGCTACCGGGAAGAGGGAGGCCAGGGGACTCCTCTGATTCTGAAAAGCACGGGTAAGGCGGTCACCATTTGTTCTTTGACTACCATGCTGGGGCTAGGGAGTTTAATGGTAGCAGAGCATCGGGGAATTTTTAGCCTGGGATTGCTGTTAACTCTCGGCATCGGCAGTATTCTTATCGCATCCTTGACCGTGCTCCCTGCCCTCCTCCAGTACTGGACGGGGAAAGGATGGAAGCTCTAAAAGGTTATTTTTTTGCTTCGGCCAGTTTTTCTTCCATTTGACGGAGCAAATCTGCAAAAGAGTTTTCGGCAAGGATAGCTTGAAATTGGGTATAGAGATTTGTTGCTAAGCTTACCTCATCGAGAAAAATATCCCAAATTATCCACTGGCCGTTATGGAGACGCAGTTCATAATCGATAGCAATCTTTCCCTCTTTGGGGTGGGTAACAGTAGTGCGGATAAGGGCCTTATCTTGCTTGACTTGCTCATTGTGGAACCGGATCTGCAGGTCTTCAAAAAATTGGCCGGCACTTGGGTAGGCCACCTCTTCCAGCAGTTGAGTCAAAAGCTGAACAAAGCGTTCCTTCTCTGCGGGAGTGAGCTTGTCCCAGTAGGAATCGAGAGAACGCTGGCTTAACTCCTGAATCGCTAAGATGGCATTGATGGTTTTCTTCGCCTTCTCGATTTGGACAGTATCTTGTGTGCCGTTTGTGGCCCTGGTGGTTTGAATAGAGTCAAGCAGGGTTTTTACTACCGCGGTAGGGCTGGTTGCTTGAGAAAAGCTTTCTGGTGGCAAAAAGAAGACCAGGATGAATATACCGAGCACAAAAAAAGGCCTTAGTTGAGCCATAATACTTCCCCCGTTGCTTTTTGATCCTTCAGGTGACTGATACATTTTTCTCCTATCCCCCGCTGAGTAGTTCTTACCGAACTTTATCAAACAGCAGAGCAACACGACTCCTTGAGAAAGAGCCCCTTTTTTGCTAATTTACCAGGAAATTTGGGGCAAGGGGTCCCTTGCTCTCTGCAGCAGCTTGTATATTTAGCAGCATAGCAAAGAATCAGCGGAGAATCAATAGGGTGTCTCCAAGCCCAATTTCTACCTTACTTTTTTTCACGGTGAGAAGGAGAGATATGATGGTGTGGATGGTGAGACAGATGGTGGGGATCACAGTGCTGAGTATTTGGGTGACAGGCTTTCTATTTTCCGCAGGATATGGGGCAGAAGCGATCAGCACAGAGGTTGTGCGTCTGAACCTGAGTGAAAGCATTCGTATGGCCCTCTCTCAGAGTCCAGAAATTCGGGGAGCGAAAGAAAAGGTACAAGTAGCAGAGGGTCGGGTGGACGAGGCCAAAAGTGGATTTTATCCCCGGATGAATTTTACCAATATTGCCGGCATTGTACCTCGAGCGCGAGGGGATGTGGTGTTCTCTCCAGATTCCACAGAAGACTTCAATGGCTTAGGACCATTCACCAAAGGGGAACTAGAAATTATTCAGCCCCTCTATACTTTTGGCAAGTTAACGAATTCTTTGATGGCAGCGGTACAGGGAATAATTGCCGAACAAGCCGGGCAAGAAAAGACTACCAATGAAGTCATCATGCAGATAAAAGAGCTCTATTACTCCTTGCTCTTAGCCCGTCAGGTTCATGAGAGTCTTGGGGAAGTAAAGCGAGGATTTGAGGATGCTGTGGAGCAGGCCCAGGAACGATTGCGTACGAAAAAAGGGGAGATAACGCAGCGGGATATCCTGAAATTAAAGTTCGGTCTGGCTGAAACCACTCGAGAATTTCAAGAAGTCGAAAAAAACATCAGGATCACCCGGGCTGCTCTTCAAAAAACCATAGGTCTACCCCCGACTATAGACTTTGATATCACTGATACGAGTCTAGAAGTGGAACCCTTTGATTTAAAACCTCTTGAAGAATATATTGATCTCATTTTCCAGCACCGTCCCGAGTGGAAGCAAGTCGAAGCAGGAGTTGCTTCTCGGAAGGCTCTCCTGGAGGCTGAGAAGAGCAACTTTTATCCTACCTTCTTTTTGGCTGGTGGAGTAGAGTATGCGGTGGCGCCGAATCGGGATAAGCAGACTAATCCTTTCGTCCAGGATGAATTTAACTTTTTGCGGGGAGGATTTGCTTTGGGACTGCGTTGGAATCTCAATTTTCTCACGACCAAAGCGAAAGTACGTCAAGCGGAAGCAGAATTGGCGAAGGCAGAGAACGATCTGGTCAATGCTCGGTTAGGACTGCCTTTGGAAGTTACGCGAGCTTATCTCGATGTACAAACAGCTCAGAAAAAGATCGAGGTGACTCTCGAGGGACGGCGAGCGGCAAGAAGTCTACTCGTACTGACCTTGACAAACTTTAAACTCGGAATTGGGGAGGCCAAGGAACTCTTTGAAGCCCTGGGGATCTTTGCTCGCGCAACGACCACCTATTTTCAAGCTGTGCACGGGCTCAATCTGGCTCTGGCTCGTTTGAGTCTCGCCGTTGGACAGGAAATCACCACCCTGCAGTACTGAAAATGGTGCTACGCTTGGACTTCTTATCTGGACAGGGATAACGGGGTATTTGTCATCTTGATTAGGGCGAAGGATCTGGTTACGGTCAAGCCGAGTTCCTTCGCTTTTACTCATTCCCGGGCGCTAGGATGGAAACCAGGGAGGTAAGGAATTCCTCATTTTCCCCCGGTAGATCGGTACACATTCGGGTGGAAACTGCTGGACGATCTCGATCCTTTCCTCTTGCACCAGCTTCAGAAAACGCGGGAGCTCTTTCATCCCTCCACCGGGAATGTCATGGAGCACGATGAGAGTCCAGGGCTGGTTGTGGATATCCTCCAGTGCACGTTCAGGCCAGTACTGGATGTTTTCCCAGTCGCGCGGAACGCTGTTCCACAAAACGCAGGTGTAGCCACCATCACACAGAAACCGGACCGCTTGTGCACTGAGAATGTCAGGACCAAGAACGCCTCCACCTCCGTAAGGTCGAAACAGACGGTCCGCATCGGCGAGATCTCCCAATATCTCTTGCGTAAGGCCAATCTCCTTCCTTAGAGCTTCGGGATCAGTGATGTGCCCAAGTTGCACCGTGTGCGTAAAGGTATGGTTGCCAATCCGATGCCCTTCGTTTCTCGCACGCTCCAAAATTGCACGCTGAGCATCGTTTTGCACATTCTTGCCACAGACGAAAAAGATAGCTTGTAGCTCGTATTGCGTGAGTATGTCGAGGACTTTCGGTGTCACCTCGGGAAATGGTCCATTGTCGAAACTCAGGGTAAGGCGCTTCATCAATTTCCCTCCCTTCTCTTATAAGACTTCCTGCAGTTGCACTGCTCTTCCTTCTGCTACGGATTTTTCAATTGCTACCAGGATTGCCGTATTCATCAGACCATCGTGTCCAGTAATCAACGGGGTTTCTCCTGCTAGTATAGCGTCCACGAAATGTCGGATAGATAACCCACGAGCCATCACAATCGAGCGAGCCCCCAAGGGGAGTTCCATACGCTCTCTGGTGCTTTTTATAGAGAAGGGGATATATCCTCCAATCGAAAACCAGCGCCAATGCCCAGCAAATAGAAAGATGAGAGTGAGCGCGAGCCAGAAACTCGGAATAGATAACCCGATGAGGGCAACGAGCATCAATCCCCAGTCGGGTAAACGTCCCTGCTTGACTCCGGCGATAACTCCAGCAAAGATACCGATGACAATGGCTGCTAACCCTGCACGAAGAGTCTCTTATTTTCACAATATTAGGTGCTTTCCTTTAGCCTGGATTAGGCTCGAGCCCTGAGTCCATATAGTTCCTGGAGTTTAGCATATAGCTCTTCCAGATTATGGAGACCTCGTTGGCGTTTCCCCTGCTCGATCTCTTTGACCTGCTGAACCAAGTGTTCATTGAGGGGCAGCGAGATATTGTGTTTTCGGCCTTCAGCAATCAGCCATCCCGTCATATAATCGATTTCGGTCGGACGATGCCGTATAGCCATATCCCGCCAAGGACCAGAACGCACCTTCACCTGAGTTCGGCACAATGCGGCGAGATTATCAAGCTCTGCTCGAGCTTCCGCTTCGCTCCCTGAGCTAATCTTGACAGGATCATACTTTCCAAAACCCTGGAGCGTGATTCCGGACGCTTTCGCTACCCGTACCCCTTCCTGAACCAGCGCGATCAGCAGCGGTTGGAACCGTTTATTGCCAAAGATATCGGCCATAGTCTCATCAGTCACTGCTTGGGCAAAGAGCAGGGAACAATAGGTTTGTTTGGCCCACAAATACCCGTAGATGTTATCGGTAATGTAGGCGGGGTGCAGATGAGAGAGCAAGCGATGAATGCGCTCCACACGGTCGGTCATCTGACCGTCGATTTCTCCTACATAGACACTCCCCGAACCACCATGCTCGATATGTCCAGGGCCCTGCCAGTCTGCTCCGTAGTTCACAAAACAGGCCACCACTTTGTCTGCTCCAATACGTTCAACAATCCGTGGTGGATTCATCCCATTCTGCATGGAGACCAGAATAGTATCTGGTCCAACGAGTGGAGCGAGCACATCAAGTGCCTCGTCGGTATGCTGAGATTTTACGGCCAGAAAAGTCAGACCAAGCGGCTCCGTGAGTTTTTCTGGGAGGCAAGCCCGGACAGGTACAGTAAAGTCGGCACCACCGGTAATCTTGAGCCCGGATTGCTTCATTGCTTCCACATGTTCGGCTACCTTGTCTACCAGAAGGACATCCTCGCCCGCTTTGGCCAGGTATGCCCCTAGAAGGCCACCAATCGCCCCAGCACCATAGATGGTAATTGGCATATTTTACTCCTTAACGGTACAACTCACTGTTTATCCCGATAATTTATAGAGATCACGAACCAGACAACCTCCTCTGCCCTCTTCTCTCCCGAAGTAGTCTATACACCTCTCTTCCGGTGTCAACCCAAAACCGCTGGAATTTCTCTCAGGGATAGGAAAACCTTTGTCCTGACCGGGAGAAGAGATTTTCTGCGCATGGCCAGCGAGAAATTCCCCTCAGAAGTGATTTATTGGCCAAAGCCCAGGATGAGTATTTTGAGGACGGGAGGGAAAGCCAATTCTCACGAGAACTCGTCTCCCTGATCAAAAATATGGGAACGCAGCTATAGAAGTTCTGGTGCTGTGATCGTGTATGAAAAATGGGAGGTCGAGGTGGCTGCCGAAGCGCTCCGTTGGTTGGGACATATAGAACACGCTTCCTCGTATCCCTTTCGATTATGGTGACTGGAAAAAAGTCTGTCCCATTCTTCGGTCCTGGTACGGGATGGTGCGGTGTTAGGTCTTTCCTTTCTCGATGATCCTGCAGCAATTCCCTCTCTTGAACAGGCTCTTGACCGGGAGCCGAGTGCTGCCCTGCGTGCCGATAGGCAGCAAGTGCTTGCCCAGTTGCAGCACACCAAACGGATCGTAGCTCAGCCGGAGTAGATGAAGTAGTCACGACTTGGAGGGTTAGGGTTATATGTGCTAAAATGGTACCGCTATCAAGCAGGCATCCATACCTCCAAAACTTGTGCACACGACTGGCCGTGATCAACAAGCTGCTTGGCTCGCTGCAACAGACAACCGAACACTGCTCGAGCTACCGTCCGGACGCGCTGACCGAAAGTGATTTGCCCTTCGGCGAATGCACATTGCTCCGATCTCGACTCCAAAGCGGCCACGTGTTGGAGCAACGACTGCGCTACGCCACTGAAATAAAAGTGGCGTTTCACCGCTTTCTCCTTGCGCACATGAGACGACTCCCTTTCCGTGACTTGCTTGTCGCGCTCATGAAACATGTCGCTCCCCCAGTGATACCTCCACGTCTCAATCACCCGAGCACTCTCCCAATGCAAAGCATCCGTCAATAAAAAGCGTGGCGTATCCTGGAGAGTCTCCTCTTCATGGACCATGCCTAACCGCTTACGCCCATACTGCTTCAACCGCACCACCGTGGTGAAGGCATCAGAGGTTTTCCTCTGGCTATTGCTCCCCCCGCACACTTACAGGACGAAAGGCCTCGGGGGGTTGGTTACGTCACTCCGCTTCTCCCTCATCTACCCGTCTCCATTGCCCCGGCCAGTTCATCAATCGATTCTGCTCTCTCGCACTGACCCAGTGCGTGTGGACTCCTGCAATGACTCGCGTCAACTCCACCGTCAACACCCCACTGTCACAGGCAGAGGGCGCCTGCGGAGACTTCCCCTCGACCTCGATCTCCCGAACCAACTCCACCACCATCTTCGTCCGCTTGCGATACGTCTTGGTATGAAGCAGAGAGGTCAACAGCTCTCATCCCCGCCCCCTGACCCCTTCCATCTGTTCGTAACTGCTCTGTACCGTATGGTCCATATAGGCTTTCTCCTCCTTGTGCCGACGCGGTTCTTGGACGCTGACCGCCAACCCATCGACTCGCGTTCGGATACTGGCGGGTGCCGTCACCATCACCTGAAACCATCCCCTCCGCCCTTCCACCCAGTCCCAGGCTCGACTATTCGCGGAGATCTTCGGCCCTCGATCATGATGCACGATCGTCCACTCCAGGCTCATGACCTGTCGACCCTGCCCCCGCTGAGCTGTAGCCACCTCACCTCAGTGAATCCTCCGCAGCTCGTCATCGTCCCAACCCGCTTCAAACACCGCCTCATGCATCGTCTGTCGGCTCCCAGTCTCCCCTTCGGGCCATACCTACAGGTCGGAGATCCCTTGGAGCGTCTTATTCAGGGATATAATTAACCCGGTCACATATCTGCTGACATGCTCAAAGCCTTCCTCTCAGCAAAATGCAGCTCGATAGCTCCTCATCCCTTGCCGAATCGACTCTAGAACCTCTACGAGGAGGAACATGCGGGCACCTCCTTCGGATCGAGTGAGCCATGGTTATTCTTGGCTTTTTACCCTATTATTTCTCTATTACTACACACTGCTTCTCAGGTCAACTACTTTGCTAACCCTCCAAGTCGTGAGGATAGATGAGCGTGGTAAAGGTCTCACGAGTCGTGCTCAATAACCGCAGTCGAATTTTGTCGAGCATATCCTGAGCAGCTACCCGTTGCGGATCGTTTTCCGGGATCTTCTCTTGCTCCATTTCGGCAAGAATATAAGAGATGGCTTTGAGTTCTGCCGCCCGGCTGAGTAAGTTTTCCAGGGTATCCCGTGCCCCGGAAAGAAAGAGGAGACGATTTTTGTAGTCCAGATCCTCATAAAATTTCACCAGATTTGGATGCAGGCCACCACCAGCATAGGGTTCACAGATCACCAGACTCACTTTGTCCGGCTTGATGACAATCTCATCGACGGGTGGGAGCGCTAGCACTTCCTGATAACAATCTTTGAGTGTGGGGGTAAAGATCCTGGTCAAAAAGTCTCGTAGTTCCTTGAGAGATGACTCGCGGTTGTACGCCTCCGCAGTAGTTTTGAGTCTGGCCACCAGATTCTGGACATTCTTAAAATAGAGCTTTCCCTCTCGCGTGGCATGAAGATACCAGGCTGTGGTCGAAAGCGTCCCCAAAATATCTTTGGGGACCCTGGAGACATCGCGTCCAGGCGCGCAGAGATAGGACACGATCTCCGAAACCGATAACCCGACCACGGCATTGGGGATATTCGCCAGAGAAGAGACCAGCAACAGTTTGCACACATCCTGAGCGTCCGTGCCTCCCAGATTGGCATCCATGATCTCGGCAATGGCCTGGCCATTAGAGGCAATGTCATGGCTGATGGCATTGTCCAGTGTCGGGTTGATTTGGGTGATTTCGGCCAGCGTTTCCCGGTCATTCAAATCGAGGTCATGGGCATGAATCAGATAGAGACGATCAGCCTTCCCCTCCTGCGCATCAAAGAGGCGGGATACCACTACGCGCATCAGACGAATCAGACCACGGGTCTGCTGAAACCCGGGATTCTCCCGGAAACGGGCATAGAGATCGCGAATGGCAAAGTGAAAGGGATAGGCTTCCTTTATTTGCTGGGCAAACTTCTCTGGAGAAGCGCTGGTAATATCCATTTGCCTGGCATCGCGTACTGCCTGGGCATACCCATGCGCGACAGCCCAGATCTCCTCTTCCTCCGGCAGCACTGCAAAGAGCCGTTTGCGCAGGATGTGATAAATTTCTTCGGTGTTCAGCGCCACCGGTTCAAGGGTAAGCGCACTCCGTCCCACCTCGCCTTTCAGATCTTCCAGGGCTCTATTGATTTGTTCGCTTCCCCCGGCATAGGTCGCTTTCAGATCGGAGATGACCACACAGACATTGCCCGGTTCTCCTTTGCCCACTGCGACGAGTAAGTTGGCCAGGGCAGTTGTGGTTACCCGAGCGAGGTCAGAGTTGCCAATGGATTTCGACCGGGCATTTTCCAGATAAGGAGGGAGTTCATCCAGCAGAATGAGCAGAGGTTCTCCTTGTAATAACTTCACCCACGCGCTCTGCCCAGGGGCGGCCAGTGGGGAATAGTAGTCTTTGAATGCCTCTTTCTTCCCCAGTTGTTCAGCGATCGCTCCCCAAATCCCAAATGGGGCATCACTTTCCCGTCCGGTAAAAGCTACCACCCGCACTTTCCCCAGATCAGGGGCTGTCTCGTAAATATCTCCCATGACGCTGTTGCGCAGTTCCGGGTATTTGGCTAAGAGGCCAAGGGCGATCATGTTATGCGTTTTTCCACCACCCATAGATTGGGTGAGGACAAAAACCCCTTGCGTCGAGTGTCCCTCAAACCGTCTGAATGCTTCACGCAGGAGACGCTTCATGCCATCGGTGGGGTAATTCTCTTCGAAGAATTCCTCTGGTCTGATTCGGTCTTCGATCAGATCGGTGAGATCTAACACCACATCGCGTCGGTTGCGGTCAAATACACTTTGGCGGGGCTTGCATAACTGTTGGAGGGTTTTCATGGTAATAACTCTCTCTTCTAACTTCCAGAAAGCGATAAGGCTAGTGTCTGGTCAAGGTTAAAATGGTGAGTTGTTCCCTCTTTTTACCCTCACCCTGGCCCTCTCCCCTCAAGGGTTCAGGGGCGGACACCTTCCCCTTCCCCCCCACCTTGATCCTCCCCCACCAAGGGGGAGGAAAATGACGGTGTCCCTCCGTGCTGGAGGGAGAAGCGCATGCTTCACTGCGTGATCCTGTCCGCTCCTGAACCCCTCAAGGGAAAGGGGAGAAAAAGGCACGCACAAAAACAAGTTTGACAAAACACCAGTGCATATCCCAGAGAGATCTTTGGTATTACCCAAGTCAATAAGGGAATAAGGATATCCTGGGGGACGAATGGATAACCCTTCGCTGCGCTTTGGGATGACGAATGGACTTCCCAGCGCAAGCACTTTGCCAAAGAGGTCTCCTGATACTGCACTTGGTATACTGAACAATCAATAACTCCCTATTCTTTCTCCTCAATAAATTATCTCACCAAAGCACTTCGGTCAAGAGAGAAAAAGGCTATCCCCTTCCTCCCCCTTGGGGGCGTCAAATGGACAACCCATCCTGACCTTCCCTTACAAGGGAGGAAGAGATATTTACAAATTTGTGGGTAAAGCTTAGCCCCCATTATCTCTTCTCCCCTTCTTCTTGCAACTCTCCCCGAACTTTGATACACTACGAAAGGATTTTTTATTCGGGTATTCTCTGGGAAGAGATCAGTATGACTCTGTGGTAATAGTGTTACCTGTACGGAGGGGAGAAGAGTAGTGTATTCCACAGTAGATAGCGCAAAGCTGACTCAGGAAGTCCTGGACAGGGCTTTAATCGGGAGTGCTCTCCTGAAGAGGATAATAACCTTTTGCCGGTTATTGCGTGCGGTGGGGATTGAGGTCACCATTAGCCGGATGCTGGATTTCTGCCGGAGTCTGCAGTTTATCGATCCCACCAGGCGAGAGGATTTTTATCATGCTGCCCGTGCAAATTTGCTGAGTTCTCAGGAGGATATGGAGTTATTCCAACAAGTGTTTTTCCTGTTCTGGCGTAACAAAGACGACCTCCCGGCTGATGATCTGTGTGAGGGAGCCTCTACGCCGGAAGAGATGCTTGAACAGGAGATTCGTCAGCTTACGGGGGGAGAAGCCTGGGACTCGGCCGAAAAATGGATACGCAAAGAGAATGATCTCCCGCAAGAGACACCGGTACCCAGCTATAGCCCTGATGAAATCTTTACCCATAAAGACTTCGGCACGCTGCAGGAAGAAGAGGTTGTGCTGATGCAGAAAGTGATAGCCCAGGTTGCTCGAAAACTGGCTACGGTCTTAAGCAGACGCTATAGTATGCAGATGAGTGGCCCCTACCCCGATCTCCGCCGTACCTGGCGGAGGAGTCTGCGGCATGGAGGAGAGATCATCGATCTGGCCACGAAACAGCGCAAAATAAAAAAAGCGAAGCTGGTGCTGCTCTGCGATGTGAGTGGGTCGATGGATTACTATAGCCGATTTCTCCTGCACTTCATCTATGGAATGCAGCGAGAATTACGAGGGATCGAAACGCTGGTCTTTAGCACACGACTAACCCGTATTACGAATCTGTTGCGTAGACGGGGGTTAGACGAGGGGCTGAGGGAGCTGGCTCGTCGAGTCCATGACTGGTCAGGGGGGACCAATATTGGAGCTTGTTTGCATACGTTTAACCACCAATTAGCACGTAAGCTCATTGGACCAAAAACCATTACGCTGATTATGAGCGATGGCTGGGACCGGGGAGATCCGCAGGTGCTGTCTGAGGAAATGGCTCGTCTCTCGCGACAGAGCTATCGTCTGATCTGGCTCAACCCCCTGCTCGGGAGTCCCAATTATCAACCGATCTGTCAGGGAATGCAAGCCGCCTTGCCTTATATGGACTATTTTCTTCCTGTCCATAATCTGGAGAGTCTTATCGCCTTAGGAAAAATGCTTCGACCGTTGTGGAACTAGCAACCGAACAGGTACGCTTTGGGGAGGAGGAATCGCAGAGTGAAGAATTTCCAGTATTTTGCTCCAACATCTCTTGAAGAAGCTCTTGACTTACTCTACACCTATCGAGAAAAGGCCAAACTCCTTGCCGGAGGAACCGATCTCTTTCTGCGGATGGAGGCTCGCGTCTTTCAACCAGACTATGTTATCGATTTAAAACGGATACCGGAACTCAACGGGATTCGGTTTGACCCGCAAACCGGTCTGGTGATAGGAGCTTTGACCCTGCACTGGGATGTGGCGAAATCAGATATTGTGCAAGAAAGATACGAAGCGGTGGCCCGGGCAGCGTGGTGGGTAGGGTCCAATCAGACCCGGAATCGGGGGACAGTGGGAGGAAACCTCTGTAATGCCTCGCCGGCTGCAGATGTTGCCCCGCCTCTTTTGGCCTATAATGGGAAGGTAAAAATAGCCAATCGACAGGGATCACGGATCATACCGCTGGAGGAATTTTTTGTTGGGCCAGGCCAAACCTGTCTGCAACCAGATGAACTTCTAGTCGAAATAGAGCTCCCTGTTCCACCCCCTCATACGGGGAGTGGATTTCAGCGGCGAACGCGGAGTGCGATGGATATAGCTCTGGTAAATGCCTCGACCGTTTTGACTCTCGATAACGATGTCTGCAAAGAGGTGCGTATCGCTCTGGGGGCTGTGGCGCCCGTCCCCTTACGAGCAGTCAATGCGGAGAAGGTATTGCGTGGAAAACCGCTTACCGCCGCGCTGATCAGAGAAGCGAGTGCTGCGGCACGGGAGGAGGCGAAACCTATTTCAGATGTTCGCAGCTCTGCCGAATACCGCCGGGAGATGGTGGAAGTGTTAACTTACCGAGCCACCCAGGAAGCCTGGGAAAAGGCTAAGAGCTAGAGTAGACCAATCATACATTGCACTGGTTCTTACGAAAGGGAGGAAAGAGATTGATGAAACAGATGATTAAAGTTACCGTTAATGGAGAGGTCTACGAGAGCGCTGTGGAACCCCGAATGAGTCTGCTCCGGTATCTGCGTGAAGAGCTTGGACTCACCGGAACCAAAGAAGGGTGTAGCGAAGGGGAATGCGGAGCCTGTTCGGTCATCCTCGACGGAAGACTGGTAGATTCGTGTCTGATTTTCGCGGTAGAAGCAGATGGACGAGAAGTGACGACAATTGAAGGCCTGGCCAAAGGAGATGTCCTGCACCCGGTACAGCAGGCGTTTATCGACTATGGTGGAGTTCAGTGCGGCTTCTGTACGCCTGGCATGATCATGGCGGCTAAGGATCTCCTGGATAGAAATCCTCAGCCCACCGAAGCGGAAATTCGCCATGCTATTTCGGGGAATCTCTGTCGCTGTACCGGCTATATGAAAATCGTAGAAGCGATTGCGGCAGCAGCTCAGAGCCTGAAAGATTAGGATTCCAGCAGGGAGGAGGAGTGGGCGGCAAAGTGGGGAAGAAGATGATCAGTGCTGTGGTCCTGGCTGCTGGTGAAGCTAGACGAATGGGAACGCCCAAACAGTTACTCCCCTTTGAGGGAGAGAAAACGATTGTAGAGTGTGTGGTCACCACGTTGCAAAAAGCAAAGGGTATCGACGAGATTCTCGTGGTAGTGGGACATGAAGGAGAACGTGTCGCAGCAGCAATAGCGCATTGTGGAGTGTCGGTGGTGGTTAATCATGATTATAAACTCGGGATGCTCTCCTCGTTGCAGTGTGGTATCCGTGCTGCTCATCCCAAAGCAACGGGTATCCTGGTCGTGTTGGGAGATCAACCCCACCTGCAACCTGCGGTCATTCAAAAAGTCATAGATGCTTTTTCTCCAGATCAAAATCCTGGGATTGTCCTGCCGGTGTATGCGGGAAAACGAGGACATCCTACCCTCCTGCATAGCCGGTTTCGAGATGAGATCCTTGCTCTGCCAAATGAGGTGGGGCTGAACAGCTTGCTTCGGGCGCATCCGGAGGAAATTCAGGAGGTGGTGGTAGAGACGGATGATATTCTCCGGGATATCGATTATGCCGAAGATTATCAGCGAGAAAGGGAAAAACTACATTCTTCTTCCAGAGTGACAGAAGAGAGGTGAAGATAGATGAAAGAGTTATTTCAAAAAATTTTGGAGGCACAACAGACTGGAAAAAAAGTCGCACTGTGTACAATCGTATCGAGTAAAGGTTCCCTCCCTATGAGTGGGAAGGCCAAGATGCTGGTCGTTGAAGACGGCACTACACTGGGTACCGTGGGAGGAGGCTGTCTGGAAGCGGATGTCTGGAGTGAAGCCAAAAAGGTCATAAAAAGAGATATCCCTCAGATTACCAAGTTTATCCTGACCGAAAAACATGCTGGAGAAGAAGGGTTGAACTGTGGAGGGGTTGTCGAAATTTTTATCGAGCCGATTGTGCCGGGACGATCTGAGGCTGTCTTTACCATGATTGCCGACATTCAGGCGGCAGGGAAAAAGGGAGCGGTGGCTACCGTGCTCTCGAATAACCTTCCCTCTCCTCTCAAAGACCAGACCAAACTGGCCTTGAAGTGGGATGGCACAATTAGCGGCCATATTGGTAACTCCAGCATGGTAGAAGAGCGGGTCATCGAAGAAGCCAGGCGGGTGATGGAGGAAGATTATCTCACCGTGCTGCAGTTTGAGTTACCGGAAGAGGAAGCGCAAAAATGGGGGTTGACTGCCGAGCAGACCCTGAATGTGTTTATCGAGCCGATAGTGCCGATTCCCACCCTCTATCTCTTCGGAGGGGGGCATGTCTCCCTCTTTGTGGGGAAGGTGGCGAAACTGGCCGGATTTAAACTGGTCGTGATTGATGACCGGCCTGCCTTTGCCAACTTTGAGCGTTTCCCTGAAGCGGATGAGGTCATTGTAGAGGATTTTACGAAAGTCTTCGACCGGTTGTCTATCGATGATTCTTCCTATATCGTCAGTATTACCCGGGGGCATCAGCATGATGATAAAGTAATGGAGCAGGCGGTAAAGACCCCAGCAAAGTATCTGGGAATGATTGGAAGCAAGCGGAAGGTGCGTATCTCCTGGCAAAAGCTTGAAGCCAAGGGGATTCCTCGCCATCTGCTCGAACGAGTTCATGCCCCTGTTGGTCTGGACATTAATGCCGATACACCGGCAGAGATTGCGGTGAGCATTGTGGCCCAAATGATTCAGGTCCGACGCAGCAACATGGATCGTCGAAAACTCTCCAACTACCAGAAGGTTTCACTTCGTGCTCCGGAAGTAGTAGCCTGAGGTGCAGTAGAAGAAAAGCGCAGGCCAGGACCGGTAAACTTGTCCACTTGACGAACGAGTTTACCGGTTCTGCTGCGACTCTTGATCGAGGCTGGTCTTCTCGGCATATATTCTGAAGAGTGGCCCCACAAAGAGAGCAGCGGCTGTTGCCCAGAGTACCTCTTCCAGAGGGACTCCCCAGAGAAAGATGCCGAATAGCGCTTCCTTTTTCCACCACTGCTCCAGAAGGTGGGGAAAGAGTCGAAAATAGAATCCCCAGTAAAAGAGCCACATAATGCTGCCCATGATCAGGGCAGTCTGGATCGCTGGGAGGACCCAACCCGGGTGCTGCAGGAGAATCCAGAGCGCCCCACCGAGAAAGATCAGCACCAGGGCATACAGGGAATTGATCTGGAAAAAGAGGATGAACAGGCTCATGATCACCAGACAGAGCAGAGCTGTGAAGAGAAGTGCCAGATAATCTCTGGTCTCAAAATGGGTGATTGCCGTAGCCCCAGCTTGCCTGACCAGGCAATCAAAGACTCCTGCGCAAAGCCCCCCAAAGGCAAAAGCAAAGAGATAATCCTCCAGACCAAAGCGCCAGGGACCAATCTCTATGGGGAGGAAGTAGGTCGGATGCCAGTAGTCCTGGCCATGCCAGTATTCACTGACAGGACCAGCGGGTCCCCAGGTCAGACTGACACTAAGCATAGGTACTCGACTTTGAGGGACGAGAGCAAACAGGATACCCCACAGCCCCAGAAATATCAGGGCGCCGAGGAGATAAGTGTACATCCCCTTCCCCTCTCGAAGAGCCGCATGAATCCTGTGGCATGGCCGGTCTTCTCCCTCCTGGAAACGACACGGATTGCCATCACTCCTCCAGGGTAAATCCAATCTTTACAGTCACCTGCCAGTGGGCGATATGATCATGGTCAATATTTCCCCGGATTTCGGCCACCTCAAACCAGCGCATCTGCCGAATAGTCTTGGCAGCCCGTGCAATAGCATTCCGTACCGCCTCATCCAGCGTGGTCGTAGATGATCCGACCACATGAATCACTCGATAAATATGATCCTCCATCTCCCCTTCTCCTTCCAAATCCTCTAATGAGATTTTATCCTGTATGTTATGCTGAGCGACTGCTCAGAGCGAAGAATCTCCTGCGGACAATCTTATCAAAGGAGATTCTTCGTCGCTTCGCTCGAACGCATAGCGAGTAAATCTCAGCATGTCATGCTGAGTCCTTCGTTTCACTCAGGATAAACTGTGCGAAGAATCTCCTGTTTTTGGAACAATACCTGCGAGATCCTTCACTACGGGCTGTCCCAAAGAGTCGCATAGGGTTAGCCATTTGCACCTGTATGGTGCAGGGTTCATAAGGCGTACTAATGCCAGGACATAGGCTCAGCGTACCGACTGGAGCACCTCTACTGGCGCATAGTCATCCGTTAAGATAGAAACACCATTGAGCGAAATCTCCTCCTCATAATAGGTCAAAGCAAGCTGAGAGACCGGAGCCTGAATGACCCCTGTTTTTTCCAGTTTTTCCGCTTGTTGCAGAATCTCTTCCCGAGTCCAGCGTCGGTCCTCCAGCGTGGCGATCAGAATAATGTTGCGGATCTGCTGTTCATTGAAGGGAGACACTTTCCCAACCGGAAAGATATAAACCTGGGGAAAAACGCTGTATAATGTCTTGACCAGGGAACGAAAGAGCGCACTGTTGGGTCCAAGCAGCGCGCCAATCAAATTAAATACCACTACCCCGTCTGTGGTGAGCTTCTTTTTCACAACCTGAAAAAACTCTTGGGTGGTCAGATGAAAAGGAATCCGGCTGCCCAGGTAGGCATCCACAAAAATGAGATCGTATGAGGTAGAGGTGCGCTGGACAAAGATCCGTCCATCCTGGGCAATGGCTCGTAGTCGTTGATCTTCCCGAAAAAAGAAAAATTCCTTCGCCACTTTAATGACCTGTGGATCAAGCTCTACCGCATCGATATGGGCCTGAGGATAATCCTGATGCCATTTTCGGGGCAGAGTGCCTCCCCCAAGACCGATGACCAGAATCTGGCGAGGATCGGGCTGAAAGAGAAAGGCCAGGTGGACATAATTTGTATAGCGAAGGACCAGCTCGGAAGGGTCTTTTACCGAGACGGCACTTTGAATAGCCTCGTTGTCAAAGCGGAGATAACGAATATGGTTTTCTTCTTCGACAATTACCCGGTGATATAATGATTCCTTATCGTAGAGGAGCTTTCTGGAGATAGCGGTAACCGGCCGGGCTGTCCAGACCGCAGATATGGCTAAGAGCAAGATCCACAGGATGATTCCAGGGAAATAACGCTTCATCACTAACCCTCTTTCTGACAAAATGCCTTGCGCAGAAAATATCCGCATTTTTACCATGGAGTCGAATGGACAACCCTCCACTTCGTTTCGGGAGACGCGGAGGACACGGAGAAAGCAGAGGTGAGCTCTCCGTGTCCTCGTCAAGGTAGTTGTGCAAAGATTACCCCCCTCCCACCGAAAAGTCAAGGCAGGAATTCTGGGGACACCATACTTATTTCCACCTCTTGCCTGTCTTCCGGCCAGGTGTTTGTCCCCACAAAATCCACCCCCACACTTCCGCACGGGTATCCAGGAACCGCTCTCTCCCTCATGGTCTGTCGATCTGTTCGGGTTAGTGCACCTCCTCTCCCGCTGTTGCAAGGCTTCCAGGTTCATACTCGCCTCACGACGATTCTCCAACTGCTGCCACACAGATGGTAGAAATTACGTATGGTGTCCCCAGAATCTATGATCACGGAAGAGGTCTTGAGCAGATGGCAACTCTGGCAATGTCATCTTTTGCATAAAACTGTGCAATTGACACACGAGGTATTCTGTGCTAAGAGCATAGTACATTCGTTTGAGTGTTTTGAACGCTTTCTTAGGACAGAAGGATGTCGCAGCAAAATGATTGGGGAGACCGGAGAAGTCAGTTAAGTTTTTTGCTAAGGCCCTAGGAGCCAATCTTATTAGCGTAGTATATTTCTTATTGGCTGGCTTCTGCTGCAGGTAGGAGTAGATAAAATCATTACATGGAGAGCTCCCACGGATATTGTTACTAAAATATTATTCTGGATATTTCAAGGACTCTTTGGGATCTCTACGTTAGTGCCCATTGGTTCATATATTTACCGAGATACTCGAAGAATAATTGCCTGGGCAAAAGATTGGCAGAGGAGAAATAACAATGATTCACAGAGAGCTAATTTGGGGAGATAAACTCCCGTTAGAGTATCTGTGGCGAAAAGCACTCCACATCTACATCGAACGGGCAAAGTTAGTTGGAATCGTTATTGTAGGAAACTTAGGAGTTCTCGCTGTAGGAATACTTATGGTGCGATTTCTCCGTCAACCTGTGGAATGGATAGTTGTAGAATTGGCGCTATTAGCATTCATCGCTACTGTTTATCGGTTTCTGTTTGCCTCCCTTATTACGGAATGGGTTAAGACAAGGCGAGAGAAAAAGGTAGACCGAGATATGATGGCAACTGTAATAATACAGATGATCCAGAAAATCTCCCAACGAGGAGCCCCTCGACGAGACGCGACTGGATTGATAGAGACAGAGCAAAAAGAATTATTGCATGATCTAGCATTGTTGGCTACTCTGACCTGGGAAGTACTACAGACCGGACAATGGGCTCTTGCTGAGCGAGCACTAGTTCAATTAATTGGAGGAATCGGTGTCTATACAAACGCCCAGCATATTGGAGAAATTGTTTCCAATATCCAGCGGGCAAAAGAAGCCCTCGCTCAACAGAACAAACAAGAAGCGGCCCAGTACTTCCGGAGGGCACTGACCCTAATCAAAACGGAATTAAGCGAAGTGTTATAATGGGACTAGAGATTTCCGAGCCCCTTCGCAATCCTAAGACAACCGCCTTATCTGTCAACAATAGGTGATAGCTTGTTTATGCTACACCCGGTTCCGATTCACCGTGCATAGCGCATCCAGAATCTACCCCACCCGATAACTATAGAAAAACTCCCCCTTTCTCACCGTTCCAGACATTCCTCACTCCTGCAGCCGTTGCCCGACATTGGAGGGGGCACGCTGCCCATCCTGCAGCAGCCTTTTAACACCTGTGTCACATATAAGGGTATTTTCCAGTATGACACCTCCTCTCTAGCTGAACGCGGAGACCATCAGAGCAGGAATCGGTGTCTGAGGTTCGTGTGCCAGATCCTCTTGCAGGTAGAAAATAGAAGAGTTCTGCGAACGCTGCGTTCTCGGCAGTAATTTCCCCCTGGCCACATTCTAGGGAGAGACTCTAGGAGCAAGAGGGTGGGGTTTTCTGGGTATTAAACCAAGAAGAGTCATAGACCAGTCTCTCCAAGCGAGAGAGTCAGAGCACTACAGATAAGGTAGAGAAGAAATCACCATTAGCCATGCAGGCTGAAAGAAAAGTCTAACACACACAGAAAGGAGAAATTCGTATGTCTACAGCAGTCGCCTATCAGGATACATACAACGGAAGCCACCAGGAAGACGTGACTTTTCTGGCTGATCTGCTGGAGGAGATAGAACAGGCCGTGCAGGAGGAGCAGAAAAGCAGGGTGCTCCCCCAGTCTGATACGAAAGTTATCAATCTGCCACAGCCTCGACCACAGCCACACCGGCTGTACTCCTATGACTAATGTTTTGTCAAACAAATGGTTACAGTGCTTTCTCATTCCCTCTCCCTTGACGCGTTCAGAGGCGGACAGGGTAGCTCAATGCAGATTTTCAGCGAAACACCCGGGACTGCGTGCGGGAAGGGGTCCAGAGACCCCGGGTGTCCGTGCGGAGCACGGTCCCCGGGTGTCTCCTTGCGAGCGTAAAGTCTCACCTCTCGCAGGGAGAAAGGGAAAATGTCCGCCCCTGAACCCTTGACGCGGGAGACGATTGGACGCCCCTGCGCTTCGCTCCGGGAGAGGGCTAAGGTGAGAGTGAGCTGTATGGCACAGGATAGGATTCTACACCAGGTTACTCTTGCTCGTCGTGCGCTGGAAGCCAGCCTCCGGCAGTTGGTCCAGCCCCCCAGGCCGTAGCGTGGGGATGGGCTGGAGTGAACCGTACCCCACACCGCACCGAGCTGCTCTGCTGGGAACTACGGGTAGGGCAAACCATTCCACTACTGACCACTCCGGCGGTGATACTCACCTTGGGAGCGGAGGGTATCCTGTGGTTACGGGAACCACAGGGGCTGCGCGGGTGGATAGCGCAGCACCCTCCCACTGGACCGGTGGCCCTCTTGACTCTGGCACAGTCTCCGCCCCGGGGGACTCTGACGGCGACGTGGTTCTCGCCGGGAGGAGAGAGCGCACCGGTGCATAGAGTGAAGATCGTGGGGCCGGGCATGCACCGGATGGTGACTACAGCCGGACAGGCCGAGGTGCCTGCTCTCAACCTTGCCCCACCGGAGAGAGAACGGTGGAGTCGGCTGATCGGCGCTCTAGGGGAAGCGTCCTGGCAGCGCCTGCGGTCGTTACACTATGCTCTGATCGGGGTGGGGCGTACCGGCTCGCTGATGGCTATGTCGCTAACTCGACTTGGGATTCGGCATCTGACCCTCATCGACCCGGATCGCCTGGAATGGCATAACCTGGATGCCATGGATGGAGTCACTGGTCGTGATGTAGGACGCCCAAAGGTGACCGGGGTAGGAGAGGCCATCAGCGCGCTGAGCGATGGGCTGCTGGAAACGCAGATACTTCCCAACTCCATCACCACCCTGCAGGCCCTTGGTGCCGCCAAAGAAGCGGATATGCTCATCGCCTGTGTGGATCACGATGGAGCGCGGGTGGCTACCGGGATCATCGCTACTCTCTATGCCAAGCCGCTGCTCGACATCGGTACCGGGGTTCTGGGGAGTGGATCAGACCAGCAGATGGGGGCGGATGTGCGGCTTATCTTACCTGGGGAGCGCTGTCTCTGGTGTCTGGGTGGGGTCGCCCATAGGGAACAGGTGCGCACACTCCTCGCTGTCCATCGCTCTACCCCTCCTGCCGGTCGCCAGTGGCCGGAAGAGCGGGCTGGATCGCTGCGCAGCCTGAACCAGCTTGCCGCTCATCTGGGTTTGCGTCTGCTGGAGGATCTGGTGCGCGAACGGGTTCAGCACTCCACCTGGCTCCATCTGGAATATGATCGCCAGGGAATACCAGTGTTGCACACCATGACCCCACCGGAGAATCCGGTGTGTCCCCTCTGCCACCTCACCGCGGAAGGAGATGCCGGGCTGGCAAACGTCCGGGACGTACTGCAGGACCTGACTGCTGGTGCACAGGGATAGGGAAATCCATAAAGAAGAATGAGGCTTCCCAGAGCTCAAAGCACTCCACCTCAGAAAAAAACAGGAGCCATACAGCAAGAGGAGGTAGACGATTTTACACTCTCAGGGATGGGACCTGGTTATCTCCTTTTCCAAAACAGCCATGACAGCTTCAAGGCCTACCTCATATGATGCCACTCTATGCGTCTGCTCACCAATATGTTTGTGATGAGGGAAGTTTTCGAGCTGCCTGTGATGAGGAGCGTTATCCCATCCAATCTTCAACTTATTCTCCGCATTGAGCCAATAGTAGCTATATCGTACCAAAGTCCCACCGCGCCATCGTTCCGCCACCCGCAAGCTTGTACCGTCATTCAGGATGAAAACCAACCGAAATGTCTCTTCGGTGAGGTGCAAGACAAACACGTTTCGGAGAAGATGGGCATACGTGCTCTCGATTTGACGGATCCGCTCCTTAATGAATGTCAACCGTTTCCTCCAATTTCTCCAGGAGTGCTTTTATACTTTTCACAACCATCTCAGTCTCACGCTGCATATCATCCCAATATTCCCACTCGATGAAATCCTCATGCATCACATAATCAGCATCTTCGGGGAGTCCATGAGACCGCAGGTGTTCTACTGTTGTTCCGTATTTCTTCTCAAAGCCCTTGATATGTTCTCTTGCCTGGAGCAAGCGCCCCTCCAGATATGGTAATCGCAAAAGAGCTCCTTGTTTGAAAATGGAGGCCAGTTCTCCAATGGGAATTTCAGCCATCTCTATTATTTTTGCCATGTTTTCCATCTATATGTGTTTTTCCTTTCCAGACTCTCGATGCATTTGTGGTCTGTCCCTACTCTTCTGTCCAGTTGCTCAATAATCACGGTGATGCTCACCCGAGCCAATTCTAGCGCTTATAGCTATTCGACACAAGACAGCCACAACGGAGTAAGTAACCAAAGTTTTCAAGAGCGTTCCTTGTATAAAGAGATAACAGTTTCAATTTACCCTTTTCTATCTGTTCCATTGCTGTTTGCAGAAATTGACGCCCTGCTCGTACCCCTGCCACCAGTTCAGCGTAGACGGCTGGTGCAACGCCGAGTTCATCGGTAGAAAAGAGGGTAAACAATAAGTCCATCGCATCAGGGTAATTTCTTCATCCAGATACCGCTGAATCGCTGCCTCCGTACGCAGGTGTGGTTTGCAGGAGCACTGCAATCCTCTTCCCTCCTTGAGGGATTTTGTCTGCCTCAGCACGTTCGTTGCTCTTCCATTATACCACACCAGAGACAGTCAAACGATGTTCCCTACGACTCCCCCTTTTCTCTCCCTCATCACGTGACCTGATCTCTTATCTGGTCCAGGAGCTTAGTGCATATCCAAGAGAGCTCTTTGGCATGGCAAAGTTGCTTGAGAAATATGGATATCCCGGGAGCGCGGCCGCACTCCCCAGTCTGAACCAGCTTGCCGCGCATCTGGGTTTGCGTCTGCTGGAGGATCTGGTGCGCGAACGGGTTCAGCACTCCACCTGGCTCCATCTAGAATATGATCGCCAGGGAATACCAGTGTTGCACACCATGACCCCACCGGAGAATCCGGTGTGTCCCCTCTGCCACCTCACCGCAGAAGGGGATGCCGGACTGGCAAACGTCCGGGACGTACTGTAGGACCTGACTGCTGGTGCACAGGGATAGAGAGAGCAGAGGGAGGGGTTCCAAAGCCCAGAGCACTACACCTGGAAAAAGAGCATTATCCATCCTACAGAAGGAGGAAGACCATGGATCAGAAAGAGGTCGTAAAGAGCTTTCTGGCTCAAGGAAATGTCATGCAAACCCGGTTACGTGAGCACTCGAGTGGGGATATGCATGACCTGCGTTTCCCTCCAGAGCTTCCAGACGTGTCGTTGTGTCCGGAAGCTATGATCGCTCTGCTGGAGGAACTGGAAGAACAGGGAGTCGTTTTCCGCTCGGAGACGGTCCACCCTTATGATAGCACCGAGTATCTCATCCAGTGGCACTTTGTGGGAGAAAAGCCAGGGGGAGGAGTGTCCAGTGTCTGAGCGACCACCGGAGAATCATACCCTCAGGTTCATTAAGTCACCGCTCTGGGGAAAGGATCTGGTGTCTACCTTCGTGGCGGCCCAGATCCTGTTCCCGCATCTCCCCAAGGAGCGGCTTACCAAATCACATCTCCGTTTTGTGCAACGGCTTTGCCAATACAGTGTACTCGAGGCGTATAAGATCGGACGCCGCTATTACATTGTCAGACAGTCGATCTTGGACTATCGGGAAGAGAACCATTATCGCCGGAATATCAAGCGGGCGACAGATTGAGCACCTAAACGAGCACGGGCAATTATTCTCTTGTAATCTCATCGATCAACTGCAATACCCGAACACGAAATGCCCTATGCAGGTAAAGAGAGCTATCATTGAAGAGCAGGTCTATACATCTGCGCAATTCTTCTTTATTTAACTTCCGCTCCTTATATCCTCTGATCAATACCCCTACACCCCCTATCACCACTCTGCCAAGAGATTCTATAGCCCTTCGCAACGCTAAATCATCAGTTAAACTCAAAACATCCTGCATGCGACGTACCAAAGCTAGGACAGAAATATCCGCCTTCTGAAGTTTATGATTTGTCCACTGCTGTTGCTCCTTAGCAATCTCATTATCACTTATCGTTTCTTCTTGAAGACATATTGTGCTCTCTTGTTTGAGAGATTCCCAGATACTGAATTCCTTTAACTCTGCCTTTACCTGTTCTGAAACCACTATGATCTCAAATATCTCGAGGAGATGAATATACCCAATTTGCTGCAGATGGAGGGGTGGTCCAGTATCTGTAATGGCCTTACTCACCCTGTAACCCCCATCGAATGTCACTCTCCACTGCCTTCCATGCCTCATCCAGTTCATCAATGGCAGAAGCCCCTAGCAGGCGAATCGCTTCTTTGCGATCGATTTTCTCCAGGATATACGCTTCGCCCACATGCTTTTTGTAGAGAAGATGAATTCCCTCTTGCACGGCTTCGGCCAGTAAAGAAGAGGGCTCCTTACCGGTTTCTCTCAAGAGAAATTCTAGCTCCTTTTCTAGCTGGGTGCTCATAAGTTTCCTCCTCTTACCTGCCTTGATCTATATGTTCTCTCGGCCCTCTTGATCAACTATGCTCAAGTCATCCTTCTCTCTAGTCGACATCCATTATACCACACCAGAGACAGTGAAACGATGTTTCCTACGACTCCCCCTTTTCTCTCCCTCATCACGTGACCTGATCTCTTATCTTGTCCAGGAGCTTAGAGCATATCCAGGAGAGCTCTTTGGCATGGCAAAGTTGCTTGAGAAATATGGATATCCTGGGAGTCGAATGGACAACCCTGCGCTGCGCTCCCGAAGCAGAGCGAAGGGAAGTCATTTCATCATCCGGGACGACGAACGGACTTCCCTCCGCTGCGCTCCGGGAGCGCAGGCCTCTGGCCTGCAGCGGGCGAGACGCCCGCACTCCCCAGTCTGAACCAGCTTGCCGCTTATCTGGGTTTGCGTCTGCTGGAAGATCTGGTGCGCGAACGGGTTCAGCACTCCACCTGGCTCCATCTGGAATATGATCGCCAGGGAATACCAGCGTTGCACACCGTGACCCCGCCGGAAAATCCGGTGTGTCCCCTCTGCCAGCTCACCGCAGAAGGAGATGCCGGACTGGCAAACATCAGGGACCTGATACAAGCCCTCGTCGCTGAGTAATCATGACGTACTCTGCCTCATCCCCATTGTTTCTTATGCATTGCGAATTGTTCATTGCTAGAGCTTCGCCAGCTCCTCCACCCACTTCCCCTCTACCTCACCTCCGCTTCCTCGGAAAAGGCGCACCCCTTGGGCCATTATCTGACCCACCGCTCTCACGGCTGCCCGCTGTATGTCCGCATTCCGGTGCTGCAACTGCTGCTGGATCCATTGTAACAGCGGTGTACCATTCATGTGCCCGTTGACCTGTCCCAGAGCAGGAAGTGCACGGGTGAGATGCGAGACTGCGGCGGTATGGTTTATGTTACACTCCCACCAGAAGGAAAAAGCAGCGGTGGTAATCCGGTCAATCATTTCGGATTGCGGATTTCGGAAGGAATTTCAGGTAGACAGAGAACAGCGAGGGCGAGGCGATGACGGAAAAGGTCGTCGCCATGTGGGTTCGTCGATGTAGAATTGGGATGACTGAGCATATCTAAGAGAGGCCCTGGATTCTGCAACTGTCTAGCGAATAAGGTGATCACTTCCTGCCGGCGTGGGTCCCAGGCTTTTTTATCTACGAGCTTATGCACTGTCCATTGCTCGTGTTCTACCTCTATCTCCGACTCCCACCCGTTTCCCTTTGGGTCATGCACCAGCCGGGAGAGGGCAGCGGCGGCCAGAAATTCCTGCATGGTGGGATGCAGAAAGAAGTATCCCTGTTCGGTGCTACCACGCACAATCCCGCTGTTGTAGTTGAGGTCAATCAGCAAGGTATCGGCAATAGGAGCCGGGTCGACTCCGTATCCTTCTTGCTCCACTGCCTGGTGAGAGCATCGATGAGACTGGCTTCGTCAAAAGGCAGTTGCTGGTGCTGTTCCATCTCGGCAAACAGGGTAAAGGCCGCTCGTTCCAGGATACGACGCTTACGAATTAAGGGAATATTCGATGTCCCACCCGGGTAGGTGACCTCCACCCGCCTGAGGCGGGTCAGGAGTTTCTCTACCGCTTTATCGCAGAGTGCTCCCTGGGTGGCGGGTGGGGTGACCCCTCGCGGACTCGGATCATCCACCACATAGCAGATAATAGACAGGAGTAAGGGATTGGCGGCGAGAGGACGCATCTGGGGGGTACGATTGAGCTGGCCGATGAGGGCCTCGGGGTTAAAACGCTCAGGATGTTCAGTAGGATAGGTGTGGTAGGCGCAGATATAAGCGTCGCGCTGCGGATCCTCCAGCCTGGCCAGCGTAAACACCGGCAAATCCCGATCGAGCGCTTGATGCTGTTCAAAACTCACCGTACGGCAGGTCAACACTGTTGGGCAGTCTGTGAAGGTCGTGACTGCTGTTTTGAGGGAATCGATGAACGACCGGTCACTCTTAATTTCATCGAGCCCATCCAGCAGCAGCAACACCTCACCCCGCTGTAGCCACTGGTGCCACTGCTCCGCCGGTGTTGGGGCAGGGATCAGGCCAGTCTTGTACCGCTCGGCCAGATAAGCCGGGAGACTCCAGTTCTCTTGCTTATGCGCCCACCGCTCCCACTCGCGGAGCCGTACCCGGGCTGGCACAAGATACCGCTCAGACACCCGCAATTCTCCAGTGGCCGCCTGCCATCCCAGATACTGGATCAGGGTGGTTTTCCCACTCCCCGGTGGCCCCAGGACGATGAAGCGGGGCACCGCTGATTTCGCCTCTTTTACCATAGACTGAAACTGGTGAAACACCTGTTCCAGAGAGACTCGCTCATAGGTAACCCGCTCCTCCCGCATTTCCTCTTCCCAGCGGATCAGGTCTATCAGACGGAGTCTGGTTTCTGGATCTTCTCGCATATCAGGCAGGCGTAGGTCATGTGGGAGTCGTTCTCGTTCTACCTTGCGCAGCAAGGGCAGTACCTGATAATGCTGCTCGATGGATACAAGATTGCCCAGAATGTCCAGTTTCTCACACTGCTTGCGCTCATACTGGCGCACGGCAAAGCGCGGACCGTGCTCTTCATAAAGCTTTTGTACCGCCTCCTCAAGGGTAGCGGCCGGGATGAAGCGTAGCGGTCTCACTATCCAAAAGCCTTTGATCAACTCCGTCAACACCAGCAGGCCTTTGGAATGCATCCGGAGCTGGTTTCTTTCTTCGCCCGGTTGGAGGATTATCTGGAGGAACAGGTCTTTGGTGTTGCTTTAGCGCAGTACTGTCTCGAAAAACCGGCACATGTGCAACAACAGGAGCCGGTACCGATGATGGTAAACGCGCTGCACCATAATGGTTCTGCGCCGAGACCGCTGCAACTACATAATAACACACCGTATATCCTGTCCCTGCTTTTTCGAGGTCCACAACAGACCAATCTCCATCTAAATCCTTCAGAGAAACAGCGCTTCTGGATCGAACCAGGGACCTATCTGATGGGAGTGGTGTCACTGGGGTTCCGGATCAAACCCTTACGTACCGCCCTGGTTATTGAACCATCTTTATCGCACAGTGTGACGTTTTATGAGATGCAACAGGAGCCCCAGACAGGAGTACCCCAGCTTAACTACCAGGAGACCTATAGCCACTTTCAGACTCAGGAAGATAGCGACCACTCAGAGGCTCGAGCACAAAAACTCACCCCAGCTCGGATCCGAGAGGCTCAAAAACTCTTAAAGAAGCTGGAATTGTATAATGGCCCCGTCGATGGGATTGTGGGTCCTCTGACCAGGAGAGCTTTACGGCGCTATCAGGCCAAGCAAGGGCTGCCAGTAACGGGTCAGCTTGATGGAGCAACGCAGAAAGCTCTTAAGCAAATGGAGATGGCGCAGGGCTGGTAAAGTTGCATCCCCCTTCCTGCCTTAGCTACAATAAGTTTAATAGTGTGATCAAAGAAGCTGAACTATGAAGATGCCTAGCGGGGAAGGGAGAGCTTCCCTCCCTCTCCCCAAGAGGAAATGCTCAACCCCATGTGTCTGTGAGTGAAACAAAGTTCCCGGGTGTTGAGTTGAGGGAGAGGAATTTGGTACAAAAATTGCTTCTATGCAGAAGCAGAAACTTGTCGTATAATGCCACTCGATACGCAGGGAGGGGAGGGGACTGGTGAACCACGCCGAAATGATTCAAGCACTCTTAGACCCATCACTCTATCCAGATCATCCTCAGCAGGTGGAATTTCGGCAAACACATATTTCTTCACTTTTTTTAACCCAGCAATATGTCTACAAGCTGAAAAAACCGGTAGACTTTGGTTTCCTCAATTTCACCACCCTGGAAGCTCGACGGTTTTACTGTTACGAAGAACTTCGTTTAAATCGACGCTTAGCCCCGGATACCTATCTCCGGGTGGCAGAGATTCGGGAAGCCAATGGCAAGCTTTCTTTTGATGGACCAGGCAAGCTCCTCGATTATGCCGTAGTCATGAAGCGGTTACCGGAAGAAAAGATGCTTAGACGCCTGCTGCGGGAAGGACGGGTATCTGCAGAGGACTGGCGGCAGTTGGCTGCTTATCTCGCTACTTTCCATGCCCAGGCGGAGCAGAATGCGGAAATCACTCGTTACGGTTCTCTGGAAGTTATTGGGGAGGATTGGCAAGAAAATTTCCAGCAAACCAAACCCTATGTGGGCAAGAGCCTCTCTGAAGACGATTATTACTGGATGCAACAACAAGTAGAACGGTTTCTCCAGCAACGAAAAGATCTGTTTGCCTGGCGCCAACATACCGGTTGTATCCGGGATTGTCACGGGGACCTGCGGATAGATCATATCTGTCTGCTCGGTGAACAGATCGCCATTTTTGATTGTATTGAGTTTAATAAACGCTTCCGCTATACTGATGTGGCGGCGGAAATTGCCTTCTTATTTATGGATCTCGAATACAGCGGTTTTGCTGATGCTGCCCATCAGTTCGTGGAAGAGTATATACGGGCTTCTGGTGATGAAGGACTCCGGGCTATGCTCGATTTTTATGCCTGCTACCGGGCGTATGTCCGGGGAAAGGTGGAGAGCTTCCTGCTGAATGATCCAGAAGCAACTGCGCAGGAGCAAGCACAAGCCTTGCAACGCGCTCAGGCCTATTTTGATCTGGCCAGGCACTATGCGAAACGCTTCGCTTTTCCTTTTCTGTTGATCACCAGTGGATTAACCGGCACGGGGAAGAGTACGGTGGCCAAAGCTCTGGCAGAACAGCTTGCCCTTACCCTTCTGCGCTCGGATGTCCTGCGTAAGGAGTTAGCTGGCCTCTCTGAGAGCAAACAGCAGCATGAGCAATATGGTGAGGGGATCTATAGCAAACCCTTCACCCAAAAAACCTATGAAGCGCTGTATCAACGGGCAGAACAGTCGCTGCTGCGTGGACAATCGGTGCTCCTGGATGCCTCCTTTATACGGAGAGCAGATCGAGAACGAGCCCAGAGCCTCGCGAAACGTCTGGGAGCAGCTTTTTACATCCTGGAATGTGTCTGTCCAGAACCGGTGGTACAAGAGCGCTTGGCGAGACGAGAAGAGGAAGGTCGGGATGTGTCTGATGGCCGCTGGGAAATCTTTCAACGACAGAAGGAGGTTGCTGAACCGATTACGGAGGTGGATCCCTCCTGTCATCTCCTGGTGGATACTACTCATCCCCTGACGAAATTACTGCCAGAGATTGTCCAGCGCATCACATCACAACCAAATATTAGCAAACCCTATCCCCAATAAGTCTAATCTGCAGAGAGGACTAACGATGTATATTCGACCAGAAAATCGAGAGATCATTTTTCACGAAACGCCAGAAGTGGATAAAGAGACCTGTATGGAGTGCGCCAAGGAGGCCTCTATCATCTGGAAACCGGCTGAATGGGGCGTCATTTTACTCTGCCCTGAATGTGCCCAGAGCATTGCTGTTCAATTATTGAAAGATGTGCGAAGCTACGAGATAGACAATAATACCTCAGTCAAGGTTTCCTCCGAGGCTGTCTATTTAGGGCCACGTTCGTAATTTTTGCTCTACAGATCCATATTGAGAAAGGATGCCGGAAGGGTAGGTGCTCAATTTTTAGTCAAGGAGGTTATTATGGCAGGTTATGAAAAGATTCTGGTTCCCCTGGATGGCTCCGCCGTGGCGGAGGCGATTCTCCCGGAGGTGGAAAAGCTCGCTACGGCTTTTCAGTCCGCCATCTCCTTATTACGGGTCGCTTATGCCTATACGGTCCCTGGGGTTGACCCTACCGAAGCTCAGGTAGCGGTGGTTCAAGAAGCAGAAACCTATCTTCAGAAGATCGAAGAACAGTTAAAAACCAAAGGCTTCTCCGTAGATAGCCATGTTCGTTATGGCGATGAAGCGGAAGAGATTCTCGATCATTGCACTCAGCATGGTATCGACCTGATTGCTATGTCTACCCATGGCCGGAGTGGTGTCAAGCGCTGGATTTTAGGGAGTGTTGCCGAAAAGATCCTGCGTCACTCCCCCAAACCGATCTTCCTGGTGCGTGCTGCCCGCTGAGGAATTTGGGAAGAAGGGACATTCTGTCCCATTTCGGGACAAAATACCCCAATGGATCTCTTTGGCATTTACCGTTCCAGGATTTGTCTATGCAGTACAGCACCAGGGGGAATAGCGCTCCAGCAAATCGTGTTTTGATTCCAAAAGAGCATTAGCTGCTTTGAGGTGTGCATGGTATGAAGGTTGCATCAGGCTAGGAGAGCGATCTACCATAGGAGAAGGATAGCGTATGAGTGCTACACCGCACATTTTTATTATTGATGACGAGGAACGGATGTTATCCATGCTCGAGAGGGTATTAACCCGTCATGGATATGCGGTTTATTCCTGTGCCGATAGTCGCAAGGCACTGAGTCTCCTGGAAGAACAACCTTTTGATGTGGTGCTCACTGATTTGCGGATGCCAGAAGTCGGTGGTATAGATATCCTCAAGTTTGTCAAAGAGCGGATGCCTGATACGATTGTGGTGGTCATGACTGCTTTTGGTTCCATCGATTCCGCGGTAGAAGCGATGAAGGTTGGTGCGTATGATTATCTGAGTAAACCTTTTAAGATGGAAGAACTGCTCCTCATCCTGGAACGAGCCCTGGAAAAGCGGCGTCTTCATCAGGAAGTGAACTCGTTACGGCAGGAGGTGTGGGGAAAGTATCAGTTTGAAAATCTGATTGGGAAGAGTAAACAGATGCAAGATCTGTTTGAGCTTATCCGGCGCATAGCGAAAACCAAAACCACTGTCTTGATCTATGGGAAAAGTGGGACTGGAAAAGAACTCGTCGCTAAAGCGATTCATTATAACAGCCCTCGACGGCTCAAACCCTTTATTACAGTCAATTGTAGCGCCCTCCCCGAAACCTTACTCGAAAGCGAGCTGTTTGGACATGTTAAGGGAGCCTTTACCGGTGCTACTACCAACCGGAAAGGGCTATTCGAAGAGGCAGAGGGGGGCTCGATCTTTCTCGATGAGATCGGGGAGATCAGTCCTGCTTTACAGGTCAAACTGCTCCGTGTGTTGCAGGAAGGGGAAATCAAACGTGTGGGGCAAACAGCCAGTATCAAAGTAGATTTCCGCTTGATTGCTGCCACAAACCGGGATCTGGGCGAGGCGGTACAGCAAGGTACCTTCCGGGAAGATCTCTACTATCGGTTGAATGTCATCTCTCTTACTTTGCCTGAGCTCAAGAAACGGGCAGAAGATATTCCCTTATTGGCCAACTACTTTGTCAAAAAGTATGCCCAGCAGATCCATTCCACGGTGGAAGGGATTTCCAAAGAGGCGATGGAGTTACTCATGCGCTATTCCTGGCCAGGGAATGTCCGTGAGCTGGAAAATGTGATCGAACGGGCAGTAACCTTAGGTCGTGGCCAGTTCATTATGCCCGAAGATCTTCCAGATCTGGTTCATGAAACTGAACAATGGAAGAATGAGCCGCTCTTTGAACGTGAGGTAAGTCTAGAGGAGCTTGAAAAAGCCTATATCAAACATCTGCTGCAGAAAACGAAGGGACATCAAACCAAAACCGCGACCATTCTGGGTATCGATCGCCGAACGCTCTACCGGAAGATCCGGAAATATCAGCTCGGAGATGAATATCTCTCCACGTCGTAAATACTCTTAAAGGAGGAAACGTATGTCTCGAAAAAGTGTGATTATTTTGGTACTGATAGCGTTAAGTGTCACCTTGGCTTTTGCGCAAATGCCTGCGTCATCAGTCGAAGAGGAAGAAGAGATGTTTACTCTCCCTGAAGGGAGAGGTGGCCCGATGGGCTGGGGTATGATGGGAAGAATGAGGCAGAGCATGATGGAGGGAATGCCCTTCAGCATGGGGAGGATGCGTGTTCATGGCATGCCTGGCTTCTTCGCCATGATTCAGGAAGAACTGAACTTGAGTGACGAACAGGTCAAGGCTCTGGAACAGATCAGATTTCAAGCCCTCAAGGAGAATATTCAACGAAAGGCAGCGATCGAGGTGGCTGAGGTAGAGCTTCGCGAACTCCTGGCCGCAGATTCTGTGGATATGGCAAAGGTAGAAGCCAAGGTTCAAGAAATCGAGAAACTCCGTGCCGACAAACGGATTATGGATATCCAGCTCCATGAAAAAGCCCGGAATCTTTTAACAACGGAACAACAGAAAAAACTGCGGGCTTTAGAAGGGCAGATGATGCGCAGGATGGGTACCCGGATGCATCAGGGGATGATACCTGGAAAAAGGGGAGCCATGCCGGGGATGATGCCGGGTGGTAGAGGACCGACACAGGAGATGCGGAGAGGGTATACTACGCAATGACCCTCTCTTCGGTAGAAAGCCTGTGCTGCAGGTATCCTGAAATTTTTCAAAGAGCCTGAGAAAACCCCTGAACCTTTCAGGGGTTTTCTCTTTGCATGAAAGGAGAATCCTGATGCTCATTGCTGATGTGCCGGTTTCCTTCGGGATATATCTGCCCAGTTTCTTCGTTACTCCTCATGACCAGCCTTCCTTACAGCAGCTCTGTGCATATGCCCAGCATGCAGAAGCACTCGGTTTTGACTCTATCTGGGTAATTGATCACCTTATTCGAGCCGATCCATCCTACAAGATTACCTGGTATGAACCGCTGACGGTCTTGTCTGCGGTTCTCTCTCATACTACCACCATCCGGCTTGGTACCGGGATCTTGATTCTCCCTTTACGCAATCCAGTACTCGTCGCTAAAACGGTGGCAACCATGGATGTGCTCTCTGGTGGGAGAATCATCCTGGGTGTAGCCAGTGGTTGGCATCCAAAGGAGTTCGAGGCCTGTCAGGTTGCTCTGAAAGTGCGCGGGAAACGTAGTGATGAAGCCCTGGAAATTCTCAAACGGCTCTGGACAGAAGAGCGGGTAACCTATCAGGGCACACAGTTTCAGTTTACCGATCTTTCCATCGAACCAAAACCTCTCCAGAAACCTCATCCTCCTATCTGGATTGGTGGGGGCACCTGGGACCCTAACCGTGCCCAGCATATTACTGGAAAGCGATGGCATCCCCAGGCTGTGCTGAAGCGAGTGGCACGTCTGGGAGATGGAATCTGTACGAGCTATCGTGCTATCCATGCCGGTGATACCTCTCTGATTCGTCGGGATTGGGATCTTATCTGTGACTATGCTAAGCAATACGGCAGAGATCCAGCGACGATTACCCGAGCCCATCAGGATCATCTCTATATCGTGCCTGATCGTGAAAAGAGCAGAAGTCTGGCCGAAGGAATGGTGCACCGGTATACACACATGAGTTTTGCGGAGGCTGAGCCGCTCTATCTGATAGGTACACCGGAGCAGATCATTCCCAAAATTGCAGCACGCGTGGAAGCGGGTATTCGGCACATTCTGATGCACCCACTGGTGCGTGATCTCGAACAACTCGATCTCTTTGCCCAGGAGATTATGCCCCATTTTCGGAGATGAGAGGAAACAGGAATATCCTGGGAGCGCGAGCCTCTGACCTGCAGCGGGCGGGAAGCCTGAACTCCCAGCGTAGGGGCTTTCCCGGGCAGGCTTCTTCAGCAGGAGTGAAGAATCTCATCAGAGAGAACAAGGCTTTTGAAAGTGAGATTCTTCGTCATTGCACTCCGCAAAATGACATTGTCTCGTGATAGTTTAGAATTAATTTAAAAAGGCATCAGGCATAGTAAAGGGAGGAACTCAGCAGGACAGTTTGGCTCTATTCAGGAGAAGTTTAAGAGGAGTTTATCGCTCCTCTCTACCTGACCCATAGCGTACTTTGCCGAGGGCGTGCTCTTCGAGAATACCCAACTCTCGTAACAGATCTGCCAGAGTAAACCCTTTCTCCACGGCGATTTGCCATAGACGGTTCTCATGCCCCCACACAAAGTAGAATGTCCCCATTCGTTCACTTCCTGGTTGCGGTCCTTCTGGCGTCCAGGGCTGTGTCCAGATTTTGATCGTGGTTATCCCGATCTCATATCGTCCTTCGCACTCGACGTCATAGGTCTGAGCGAAGGCGAAGAGCATGATCAATTCACGGCGGGTGTATCGGTAGTCTACTGGAGCAGAGATAGTTTGCATGAGTACGTTTCTCAATTGTGGAGAATCCTGCGCTCTTGCATCTGGATATTCATTCTCGAGACTTTCGATTTCCATCCCATGACCAACAGGTCACTCAACCACCGAAGGCTTCTTATCCGCGGAATAGGGAACGGTTCACCGCATGTACTGATAGGGTAAAACTCTTTTTGTACAAAACACCGGTATCTTTGCCCACAGCTCCTACTTGCCCACAGAGTTACTTTCGATCCACGCAGCGTATGGGGCATAGACGTGTTCAAGTGGGAAAGCGTAAATGGCGGGCAGTTCGTAGGAATGGAGTTCCCGAATGGCAACTTCGACCGCCTGGTAGCGCTCGTCAGTGGTTTTGAACAGGATGCGAAATTCCTTCTCGTTTTGAACGGCATCGTTCCAAATATAGAAACTCTCGATTTCGGAGATATGGGCGCAGGCTGCCAGCTTGCGCTCTACCAGAGAGCGAGCCAGAGATTGCGCTTCAGCTAGAGTGCTAACAGTTGTGACAACGGCTATGTATTTGGGCTTCATATACTCTACGCATATACCTGTCTGCACAGGGGTAAACTTGGTGGTCGTGTCCAGCTTTAAGTATAACTCGCAGAATCAAAAGCAGAACAAGAAACGAATGGCTTTTTTTCCATCCCTGTTGCTACTGTTTTTAGGTCCACAGCATTCTTTATCTGATCCTATTTCGCCATTGCTGCGCGTTTGATTGCAAAGTTCAATGCACCTCGGCATTCATCGGCGACCTTTTTTGGTTCAGCGTTTTTCCACTCCCCTACTGCCCTTTGTGCGAGCTCTTGGCTGATACCACTATTCCGTATCTTGTGGGTCAACATCTCGGAGATTGTACCCCCATCTTTTCGCCTCAGTCCTTCAAGCAGTCGGGTCTCAAAAATCAGCTTATCCTCGATCTTCTTTGCCAGAGCCTCAGCCGTGGTATTGCCTCTCAGCTCACCCACGATTATCTCCGCCACTTCATGCGCCATCGCCATCACGAAAAGATCTTCGAGTTGCGATGCCTGTTCACGAGTAAGCAAGCTCTGTTGGCCAGCGATAATCTCTCCAAGCGAGGCGACCGATTGACGGAGTTGCTCATACCGCTCAGCTTCCTTGGGCTGCATTACGAGTACATAGTAAAGCACCAGAAAAACGGCTAGGCCAAAGGTACCCACGAGTTGAACAGCAATTGCCCAGCTTTTCGGCAAACCAGCAATACCGACTTCCTTAGACTTAGAATGGTCTTCGTTCGGCATACTCGCTCCTTTGCCGTTTTGCGGTCTAACCCGGCTTTAGCAGGGACAACGGCAGGCAAAGCGCTGCTTATTGTTGCCTCCACTCTCTATTATCACTAGATTACGAAAATACTAGCGAAGTGAGGAAGCAATGTCAATATCGAAGAACCTCAAGTTAGTGCAAGAACAACAGATTAACTGCTGCGGCGTTACGCACTCTTTATTGGGACAGATGTATTGCTTCTGGAGCACATTCTTCATTACATTACAGGTCGTAAGAGGGACATCTCCACTAAAGGTGATGATCCTGGTGTTCTCGCTCCATCACACAATTACTCTCTAGCATAGGTTGCTCCCTGCTAGATATGGAAATGTACCCCTGTTATACCTCCATCACTCCTGCGTAACTTCTGAGAAAAAGCAAGTTTTAGTGCATTCTTATAAACACTAAAAAGATTATCAGAAATTTTGCTATAGTTTTCATGAATTGTTTCCTCCTTCTCACTTGATAATATCAGATCGTCAGGTGAATCCTTTGTTGACAAAATCGGCTTCTTTGCACATACTCAAAGAGCCTTCTTTGATTGGACATCAGTTTATCTCACTTGATCTACGCGCCAAGAGTAGCGACAGAGTGTTGGCCCTTCATCTGCACAAGCTAACGGTAAAATTCCGGCATTTGGTCCACAGCCGGTAAAGGCCTCTCCTGAGGAAAGTCCTACTTCGAAGCCCGAAAATTACACACAATGTTACTGCTATTTCCAGAATTCTTACCGAACCGAATGACTTCAAAACCTAGACTAATCTCGAGGGATATCCATTCTCACTTCCTGATGATATACCAGTTGTTTGCAATGTCATGCGGGAGTTGATGGGTTTCGATGGATCGAAAGCCAGCTTGTTGTAGGTATTCTCGAGTTTTCTCCTCTCCCCACATCGCTCCTAATCCTTCTCCACCCTGAGCTAAGGAGACGGTCATACAATGCATACAAGAGATAGTGTAGAGAAAGGTCCCAATCGGATGGGCGATGTTGTTGTGTAAGTGACTCGAACCTTTAATATCTTGCATTACATATATACCATCATTCTTAAGTGTCCGATAGATTCCCTTAAGGACATTGAGCGGCTTCGCTTGATCGTGCACAGCATCGAACGTCGTCACAAAATCGAAGGCCTCAGGCTCTGCCGTGGTATCAAAGTCACTGACATCGACAGCAACAAATTCAATATTCCGTAGTCCTTTTTCCATTGCAGTAGCCTTGGCAAACCCAATGGCCTCCGAAGACAGATCTAGCCCAAGGAACCAACTTTGTGGATACAGTTCTGCCAGTCGGAGCATAATGAGTCCACGACCACACCCGACATCCAGCACACGGATGCCCCTCGCAAGTTGATCGATTAATCCTGGCACTAAGGGAAGAATAGATGTCTCCAGTGAGGAGAGGACAGACTGCCCACTATCTTCCGCCATCACCTCGTGAAAGCGTGGAAATTTGTCATAAGGTACTCCTCCTCCCCTTTTGAAACACTCGACGATATCGTCTTCCACGCTACCTAGCAACGCAACGCTCTGAGATAATATGGCCATATTATTAGCTGCTGCAGCACGAGTTAAAAACGCGGCATGCTCCTTTGGCAATGTGAAACAGGTGGTAGCTGGATCGACCTCAATCACACCTCCAGTGACCATAGCTCCAAGCCATTCGCGTACATATCGTTCATTTAATCTGGTTTGGATTGCAATCTCTTCCGAGGTGGAAGGTGGTAACTGACTTAAGACATCGAAAAGACCGGTGCGATGTCCAATAGAGACCATCAGACAAAGAGCACCATGGTTGAGAGCAGTCAAAAATCTTTCTGCAAATGCTTCGGCTTTAGCTGGGTCGAAATCGGCCTGTCTAGGTGTTACTGGCATACTATTGTCCTCCTAAAATGTTTTGTTTAATTAGCTATTGAAGAAGCGCTCCAGATTAATCAACTTTATCAGGACCCCAGGCGATTCTTCTGCAGAATCGTCCCAGGGAGTCCTGGCCTTGCAGGATGAGATTCCTTTATCTCCCCTCATCGTGGCTGGCTACGGGAGGTGAATGATAAATATATAGCCATAGCATATGTCTGACACCATCTCTCTTGCCCAATATTGCTATTCTAGAGCATGCCAGTGCTTCATGTGATCGGTATGAGACTGAAGGTAGGCTCCAGTTGTGAAGTAATAATCATAGAAATCAAGGTCCAGGTGATGTGTTTGTAAGTAAGTAAGGATAAAAATAGTTGGGACATGCCCAGGGAATTTGCCGAATGTATCATATACGTACTGTGCCATGGTTGCTACACAGTCTTTGAACTCCTCGCTGTGGATTTGCGCACTAGAGCGGATACGAGAACTTTCCTTCCACGGACCTGGCGTTTTTGGGTGGTACGGACCACCTTGCCCAAACTTGCGTTTTGCTACCTCCTCCACCGCCGCTCGCATATCAGGATAGTGTGGTGGGCAATAGCCTTCATAAATACCGGGCAAACCGGTAACGTTGGGCAGTGCCCAGCGTTCATCGGTATCGTACCGGAAACCTAATCCCGGTACCTCTGGATTGCCGCTGGCTCCCAGTACACTATAGCGATCAATGCCATCGAACATCCAACCACCCAGTCCCAATGCCTGGAGCATCAACATGCCGGCATAACATGCAGTGGATAGCTCCGCTGTAGCTTCGGTTAGCGCATATTGTTCTACAAAGGTGAGGGGAAAGGGATTGTCCACATCCACCAAGGCACGAAATTTCTCTAGACCCTTGATTTTCTTCTTATGAATGTCATCGTATATGCAATAGCCATTCTGGACCAGAAAACAAAGAATTAATAAAGTATGCTGAGCTAGATCCGCTACAGGAATGATTAGGGTACTCCCAGGACGGTTGACACACCAGGTGTTGTGGCCTTCCATGTAAGGCTCCTGGGGTGGGATGTTTAGTCTGCTGTTCGCTAACTTTTTAATACGCTTACGGTGTGCCTCCAGCCAGATATTGAGATCTAGCACGCCGTCATTATCTCGCCATACCAGCGAGTGGGCGTCTCGTGTGGGAAAAAAATAGACGCCATGATCATCTGTATAGAAGAAATCACTAGTGTGAAAACCAGCTGCGGAAGGGAATGTGCGTCCGCCGGCTGCAGCAGAATAATTGGACAGATGAGGAGCATAGCGTTTGTGTCGGTAAATCATATGATGCCAACCGGTGTTGCCCGCCACAGCAGTAAGCACCAGCATCTGTTCCAGATCGTCAAGAGGAATAGGCTTATGTCGGGATTTAAAGGTAAGGGGCCCATCTATAATCTCACTTCCCAGGGAAAAACGCCGCGCACGTCGACCGTAAAGTGCCTCCACCAGTGGGAATTGCAAAGCTTCTTCCAGCCCTTTAGGAAACACTGGCCTTCCCCTCAAGAGAACTTTGCCTTTTGATTTAACCTGTTGTCCAAATGCTTTAAATTGAAACCCATTCAATATCGTGCCGGTACCCACTAATATCGTCCCAAGCATCTTGCGCCGGGTGGTCATCAACCAGTCAGTTAATTGTTGTTTATCAGTCACCCTGAACCTCCCTCTCCTTAGATCATGGCTTCTTTTCTATCTGTGGCCTTGCTAGGAAAACTAGCAAGTATCGTCTGGACTTATTTGCTCACTCGCATTCAGCCAAATAAACTTATACAGATACTTTAAAGAATACCCAAGACGAGACGCAGCCGTTTATAGATTGCTACGCCTCGTCATGAGCTCATTTGGTGTCCACACCAGGTCATGTTCCTTTAACTAGAGCAGACCTTCTATCGTATTAGGTCACACTTTCAAAAAGGGGAAGACAATTCGCTGCAATCTTTTCAATATGCCGATGATCTGTGCCGCAGCACCCACCCATCACGGTAAGGTGTTTCAGTTTCCGTTTCAGATCAGCGTACTCCCGTCCGAGCTCGTCAGGGTTGCCCATATCAAGCTCTGGGGATTCGTTCAGCTCAGCATGACTCATGCGCGAAGCATTGGCTCGTACCCCTCGCATTCTTTCCACCCAGGGTTCCACAGCGGTAAGCACATGGGCAAAATGCGTGGGATGAGCGCAATTGATCATATAATAACTTGGATAAGAGGCTGTTGACCGCTCAATCTGTTCGATGGCTGCCTTCAGGGTTTGGCCTGTCGGTAGCTTTCCATCCGTTTCTACGGTAAAGGAGATGGCCACCGGCATCTCCACCTGTTGTGCTGCTCGCGCAATGCCAATAGCCTCCTCGACATAGTTCATCGTTATAGCACACACCATATCGGCTGCCGTATCAGCAAATGTTTCGATTTGGGGGCGATGATAGGCTGTAGCTTCCTGCTCGGACATGACAGTTTCTGGGACGTAACCATCACCACGAGGACCGATGCATCCGCTCAGGACAATAGGCGTATGGTCGGTTTCGTATCGCTCGCGAATCTGTTCGAGTAATCGAATAGCCTGCCGGTTTACATCGGCTAGAGTCTCAGGAGTATAGCCGAGTCGTTCTCCCCAGTCCGTATTGGCCCGCCAGGTGGCACTTTCTAGAATCAGGCCAACCCTGAATTGCTTTGCGATCTCCGCATAGGTACGAAAATATTTGTCCAGAGCTCCTCGACCTTCCGGAGAGCCAAAGAGATGAAATGCGGCAAAGTATGGCAACTCCTGTCCCTCGTGGAAAATGAGAGTGGTTTCGATACCGCCATCGGTCAGAAAAAGACGGCTACCTAACTGTGGTAATGCGTTACGGTATTTGGCCATTGTCATAAACACTTTCCTCCACTACATTCTTGGTGTATAATTGAAATTCAGTATCTAGCTGGAAAAGATTGTATTTCTTGTTTAGTCTAAAGTATATGGGCAGCTTAGCGTAAAGTCATGTAGCAGAAGTGAAGCAATGGTGGAGTAATGGTGAAGTAATAGTAAAGGGTGGATGCGTGTTGGCTGCCGAGGAGGAACTATGCGATCTAACACTATCCAGTTCGGCCCTTTTTCTCTTGATCCAACAAATCTCTGTCTTTGGTATGACTCGAAACGGATCACCCTGTGGGCTAAGGATTTTGCTGTCCTGCACTATTTGGTTAAGCATGCTGGTCAGCTCGTAACTAAGGAAGAACTACTCCAGGCCGTCTGGCCTGATACTTATATAGAAGAAGGATCGTTAAAAGGTTGTATTAAAAGGATCCGACAGGTGTTGGGTGATAAGGCCAAAGCTCCACGTTTTATTGAAACGGTCCATCGGCAGGGATACCGATTTCTTGTTCCTATCCAGGAACAGGGACTCTCAGAGCTCCAGAATCAGCCCTCCATAAGTAGAGTTCAAGAAAAGACTCCATTGTCTTCTGTTACTTTTGAGCAACAATTTGGTACAAAGCTAATCGGAAGAGAGACAGAGCTGAACAAACTGTACCAGGCTCTAGAAAAGGCTTGTTATGGCGATCGACAAATAGTTTTTGTGACCGGAGAATCTGGGATTGGGAAGACGACTCTGATCAACGCTTTTCTAGATTATATAGCTTCTTTGAAGTCTGTGTACATTGCTCAGGGGCAGTGTATAGAATATTATGGAAGTGGTGAAGCATATCTCCCGGTCTTTGAAGCGTTGAGTGGATTCTGTCGTGCTATAGGAAATGAACAGATATTCTCTCTGTTGCATCAATATGCCCCAATGTGGCTTGTTCAGATGCCCTGGTTTGTAACAGAATCTGATGTTGAAACCCTGCAGCACAGGATTATGGGAGCAACACCACAACGGATGTTGCGCGAATTTGCGGAACTCATGGAGGTGCTGACAAGAGAAACTCCTTTGGTGTTAGTGCTGGAAGATCTACACTGGAGCGATTATGCGACTTTAGACCTGTTAGCTATGCTGGCACGACGACGAGAGCCAGCTCACTTACTGGTGCTTGGCACGTATCGGCCAACCGATGTGCTTGAGACTAATCATCCTTTACAGACGGGAATTCGAGAATTGTTACTCCGTGGATACTGCCAAGAAATTTCCTTGCCACTGCTTTCTGAACAGGAGGTTGAAGTTTATCTCATGACGCAGTGTACTAAGGCTCTATTACCAGACGGTCTTGGCCGGTGGTTACATCAATATACAGGTGGAAATCCATTATTCCTCATGAAAATGGTAGAATATGTGAGAGAAGAGGGCTGGTTGGAGGCAAAGGAAAAAGTTTGGGAGGAGCTGGCAGGGAAGGGGCATAATACACGAAACTTACCAGAGACTTTACGGCAGATCATTGAACTTCAGATCGAGCGGCTTCTCCCCGAAGAACAACGCCTGCTTGAAATAGGAAGTATCATTGGAGCAGAATTTTCTGCAGCAGCAATCAAGGCTGGGATGGAGGCGGATATACCTCAAATAGAAGCCTGCTGTGAAGGTTTAGTACGGCGTAGATGCTTCTTACGTTCTTGTGGAATGACTGAATGGCCAGACAGTACCGCTTCACCCTGTTATGGTTTTTCTCATACTCTATATCGTCAGGTCATATATGATCGAGTTCCTTCTGGACAGCGCCAACGTCTCCACCAATATATCGGCAAACGATTAGAAGCAGGATATACAGACCGAGTACATGAGATTGCCGCAGAGTTAGCTATGCATTACGAATATGGCCGAGATTACCAGCGAGCGGTGCATTATCGACAACTGGCAGCAGAAAATGCCTGCCGACGTTATGCTTATCGAGAAGCTAGTTATCATCTATCTGCTGGACTCGAGCTACTCAATTCTCTTCCCGATACCCCAGAGCGGATCCAGCAAGAATTAGATATGCAAATCACTCTTGGTTCAATATACATGATCACCAAGGGATGGTCCGTGCCAGAAGTGAAACAGGCTTACACTCGAGCATGGAAGTTATGTCAGCTTTTGGGTGAATCCCCTCACCTCTTTTCTGTGCTGTTTGGATTGTACGTGTTTCATGAATACCAAGGTGATTTCCAACAAGCACACACTTTTGGTCAACAGCTCTTCTATTTAGCTCATCAGCAGCAAGACCCTGTCCTCCTTGTTGGTGCTCAGGAAGCTTTAACCTGCACATTATTTCATATAGGAGCATTTGACCAGGCTCGTGAACATATAGAGCAGGAGATAATCCTTTATAAACCTCAACACCATAGTGCCCACATCTCTCTGTATAAACAAGATCTTGGGACATCTAGTCGATCTTGGATGGCCTTGATCTTATGGATACTTGGCTACCCAAATCAGGCTCTTGTATGGAATCAGCAATCTCTTACACTCGCTCAAGAATTAGGTCATCCTTTTAGTAGAGCCGAGGCAATGCATTTTGCGTTGTATCTTCATCAGTTTCGTCAGGAATATCCCGAAACACAAGCCCAGGCTGAGGCACTCATTGCCTTTTCGCGTACACATGATATTTCGTATGCTTTCGTCCAGGGGCCGCTCTTCCGTGGGTGGGCTTTAGCCATGCAAGGACAAGTGGAGGAGGGCATTACGCAGATTCAACAGGGACTTGCTGCTTACCAGGCTTCAGGGAAAGGAATGGATCGCCCTTATTTTCTAGCTCTGCTTGCTGAAGCATATAGTACCTCAGGACAGATCGAGGAGGGTCTGGTCACTCTCGATGAAGCTTTGACCATGATCCAACACTTTGGCGATGAGTACTTTTACAAAGCAGAATTATACCGACTGAAGGGCAAATTGTTGTTACAGGCAAACATACAATATCCAAGTTCGAGAGTGCCCACCTTATCCACCTTCTGGAATTCGGACTTAGCAACAGAGGTCGAAGTCTGTTTTCAGCAGGCTCTTGACATAGCACATAAACAACGGGCAAAACTATGGGAGTTACGGGCCGCTATAAGTTTGAGCCGCTTATGGCAACAGCAGGGTAAGCGTTATGAAGCCCTCGAACTTTTGGAAAAAGTCTCTAGCTGGTTTACGGAAGGGTTGGATACCAAAGATCTACGCGAAGCAAAGACCTTACTCTGTGAAGTAGCATGACACCATAACACCTGACCCGTATTATAATTAGATTTCATCATTCTGAAGCGTAAAACAACGAAGAATCTCTCTTTTCGGAAGAGATATCCTTATGAGATTCTTCTTTTTTTACAGTTTACAGTCGCCTGGAATGACATTTCTGTCCACATAATGTCTATTTTGGGATAGGCAGAAGAATAATGGTGAATAACCTCAAATCCATAGCGAGAAAACTCAGCATAACAGGTAAGGCTTATAGCCATGGAGAAATGGTAAGAAGTGCTATTCTTTTCTCAGAAAACTATACTCAGGGATGGTCTCCCTATTGAGTGTTGTTGGAAGGATGCCGATCCATCTCAACCGCCGAGGTCGCAGAGAGCGCTGAGAAATCTGAAAAAACTCTGCGACCTCGGCGTGCTCTGCGGTGATAACTTTAGCCACACTTTACAGGGAGACTACCATACTCAGGGATGCTTACAAATCACATTGAGTACCGCCTGCCGTTGCTCTTCCCGCACGACGGTGAGGGCACGCTGGAGTGCTGGAAGTACTTCAGTCGGCTCTTCGACCCGTTCCCCATAACCACCATTGGCCTGACAGATCAGCTCAAAGGCTGGAGTGGGCGAGAGTTCGCTCAGCGGAAAATGATTCGTTTTGACCGCCCATCCCTGGGGATGTACCGATTGGGTAGCCCGCCGTACAGCGCCCCAGCACTGGTTATTAAAGATAACCACCAGAATAGGCAACCGATAGGCCTGAGAAACAAAATGACAGGATGTGGGTACACTAAAGAGGTAGCTTCCATCCCCTACTGTAGCAATAACAGTCTTTTCCGGGGCAGCCAGTTTCGCTCCAAGCGCTGCTCCCACTCCCCAGCCTAATCCAGAAGCTGGGGATGCCCCAAAAAAGCTTCCCGGTACAGTCAGATCGACCTGAGTAGACATCAAATCGTATTCATTGACCAGAATAGTTTCTTCATCCTTGATCTGATTAATACAGGCAGAGAGCCATGCCATATCGATCGGCTTTTCTCCTTTGGCAGTTTTGGCTTGGGCTCTCCAGGCTTGTCGCTGACGCTCATGTTCCTTCTTCAAGGCTGCCAAGCGTTTCGCAATCTTCCGTTTGGCTTTGCCCTGATATTGCACCATCTCCTCGGTGAGACAGCGGAGCGTGACCTCCGGGTCTGCTGCTAGCGCAATATCTACCGGATACCCACGGATAGGATAGCGGCTGTAGAGAGGATCTGGACGGAGATGAATAAGGTGAGCAGTTTCTTTCGGAGTCACCACGCCTGGAAACCAGGGAACATCAGAGTCAATGACCAGCACCACATCCGCTTCTTTGAGAAAAGGGGTGGGATTGAAGCCAAGGTGAAGGGGATGGTTCGTGGGAAAATTCATATGCGTGTGGCTCATCCCTTCGACGACCGGAAGAGCAAAGGATTCTGCAAACGCGACCAGAGCCTCCACCGCCTGGGGGTTTCTTCCAGCACCCGCGGTAATAATAAGGGGATATTCCGCCTGGGCAAAGAGTCTGGCAACTTCTTGTACCTGAGCCGGATCAGGATAAAGAGTCCCATACGCTCGCTGTCTTTGTGTTGTGTGGATGGTCATCTCGGAATGAGGTTCAGCGAGCACCTCGCGCGGAAAGGTAAGATAGACCGGACCACGGGGCTCGGCCATTGCAATGGCCAGGGCTCTATCCACCACCGTCTCTAACTGCGCGAAATTCCGTAACTCGTAGTCCCACTTGACAAATTCGCGTACCAGACTCCCCTGATCAAAAGACTCCTGAGCCCAGTGGATACGTACGTCTCGTGCACCAAGAAAACCGGCTTCCGTAATCGGGGTACGGCCAGCAGTGAAAAGGATCGGGATATTTGCTCGCGCGGCATTCATGATCGCCCCAGAGGCATTGGCCGTTCCCACAATCACATGCACCATGACTACTTGTGGTTCACCGGTTATCATATAGTACCCATGAGCCATACTGACGGCAGGGAACTCATGTGGCACGGTAATAGGTTGTGGATAAGTTTTTCCTTCTTCGGCAAACTTAGCAAAACCATCTACCAGTGAGGCAAAGTCGGTACCACCATTCCCAAAAAAATACTTGATACCTCGATCACGCAACAATTCGAGGTATCCCTGGGCTGTATTCTCTATGGGCAGAGTCTTTCGCATCCTGTTCCCTTTCCTCTATACCTTGGAGCCTCAATGAGGTCTGTTCAGAGCAAACAACTGAAGAGTTTTGCAAAATCAGTCATCCCAGATGTAAGCATCGATACCCCAGTTTCGCAACCGATACTGTCCACCATGCACCATACCACAACCATTCGCAATGGTCATCTTCCGTGCGCGCACATCCTCGCGAAACCGTCGTGAGCTTTTCTCAATCACCGCCCGTGCTATAATCAGGCGGAGTTCTCTCTCGTCCCGGGGAGGATATTCGGCGAGATCTTCTTCAATGGCAATTCTGGCATCCTCATTCACCCCACCATTCTGGACCTGGATATCGAAGCAGAGGGCAAGGCCAAGCTCTGTCTTCAGTCCGTATTCTTTGGCCATATGCCGAGCTTGTCGAAAGTAATATTCGTCGGCCAGCTTTATCTGGATCTCCTGTACTTCGGGAATATCGCCAAATCGAGCAAAAGCCGAACGCCAGGGTTCGGCAACCCGCATCTTCTTGGTTCCCAGACTGATACTATTCGCCCACATCTCTTGTTGTGGTTTAGCCGACCGCATCACCTGGATTAATTCCTCGGTCTTCACTCCAAAGCTTTCCCGGACAATCTCTGGATATCGTTCAAAGGCGGTAAGAATGATCTGATTAATTGTGCCCTGTTTGAGGGTAAACCCGACAATACCCCAGGTCAACCAGTCCCCATTCCAGTTGCCCTGTACCAGCGTAAAATCGTGTCCCTGAAAAGCAGCGGTCAGTTGTAAACAGCGTTCGTGTAACAGGGGAATATCACTCTTCATCAAGACTTCCCAGGTAATCTCATCCACTTCACCAGTAGCGGCTAACCCCATCTCTTCCTGGTACAAGGCAATGGCTTCCTGAGTCCCTCGGCCATAAATACCATCGATCCCCCGCGTATCAAATCCTAGTCGGTTCAGATTTTGCTGGATCTTCCGGATAATTGCTCCGTTAGCTCCTCGTGCAAATACCAGTCTGGCCATTGATTCTACTCTTCTCCCCCTCGTGGTGTCCAGAATACTGGCTGGCTCCAAACTGCAAAGAACTCGCTTACTTTTACCAAATCCTGGCCTGGCTTATGAACGTATAGTGGATAGCGTGCTCTGGTCCTCTCACCTCACTAAAGCAACGGATTTCGTTTGCCTTGCTGTAAGACTATGTGAGACTTCGCGGTATTGGTCCCATAGCAGAGCGGGCTTAGCACAATATTTTGCGACTTACTCACCAGGAGTTCAAGACCAAACCAGGGAAACTTTTGGGAATGGTACAACCATCCCTCAGAACGCAGAGGACTCTACTCCGCAAACAATTGTTCCACAATGGCGCGGATTTGGGCAAGATACTTCTCATAGGAGTGCTGCTGATACTGGAGCAATTGCTGGGATTCTGTGGTATCATACCAGTCTACCCAGCCTGGTTCTTGCCGAAAGACAGCTTCTTCTATGGGCACACCGATAAGCTCATAGAGATGGCGTACATAGTCCTTGCCCAACATCTGCCAGCTCTTTCCACCCGCGATATTCAGGATTTTCCCCCATGCTGCTGGGTTATTTGTTGCGTGATAGAGCGCTTCAATCACATCAGACCGGTGCACCATCTCGATCCGTTGATCGGCCTGAAACGGCCAGACCGCTGGTGGTTCCTGAAAAGCGGGCACCGCAACCGGAGCGATCCGCAGAATAACGCTCTGTAAAGAAGAATTTAGCAGACACTGCTCAGCAGCAATTTTACTTTCGGCATAGATATCAATTGCTTTCTGTGGACGATCAGTAGTCACTGGCGGAGGTTGTTGTGTAGTGTCCCCATACGTACTTACCGAAGAGCTAAAAACAAAAACCCCTTGCGGATGGTTCTGTTCCAGAGCTTTTATCAGATTGCGTGTTCCCTGGACATTGACGGCAAAGGTTTGGTCTCGATCTTTTTCACTGGCTGGCGGGAGAAGAGCAGCTAAGTGAACTACTGCTTCCACATCGGTGATTGCCTGCTCCACTGTCTCTGGATTGGTGATATCCCCTTTCCACACCTCGATCCCTTCTACCCCCTCTAGCCCCGTAAAATCACAGATAGGCAGATCAAAGATCCGCACGAGACGGCCATCAGCTCGAAAACGAGCAATCAGGCCTCTTCCGACACTCCCCGCTCCTCCGGTAATCAGCACTGGACCGCTCATGTCAGAATGGTCCCTGGCATCTCTGCCTTTTTGACTAAGGTGTCCACATGTTGGCGAAAACGGCTTAAGGCTTCTCCAAAAGCTGTCCAATCCTGTTTCTGCTGGAGTTCTTCCATCAGGATAATCTCTTTCTTACAGGCGTTGGTGCTGGGAATACTGGGGTTGGTCTTCAAGAAAAACTTGTTTTCGAGCCCCTGCAACTTCTGCGCAACTTCTTCCAGCGCACTCTTCCACGTTGAGGCCCCTTCAGCAGTTACCCCATCAAGTCCGAGAGCCACGCGCTGACACGCTTCCACAGTCAGTTTCAGATTTTCTTCTCCTTTGGTCGGCATCTAGCTCCTCCTCAGGTCTACCCCAGGACTGCAGATATGAAATGCTTCGCGGAAAGCATCCCGCAACGCAGGGAAGTCCATCCATCATTCCGCAGCACAGCCTGCGCCGGACTCAGGTGAACGTCTATTTGTGATCTTGGCACAAAACAAAAACTCAGCCTGATATTTCGAGGCAGGCATCGTCTCTTAACTCCTCAGCATGCCACATCCGTTTCCAGCCCTGACTGTAGACAAAAACTGTAGAAAAAAAGGAGACTACCTGTTACCCGGGTAGTCTCCTCAAGTAACGAATTAATCATCACCCCTTACTTCTTCGACATCGGCCACCTGTTCTTCAGTCACCTGACCATGCCCGTTGTGATGTCCATTGGTGCCATGCTTGACCCGTTCAGCATCCACCCATTCTTCGCGCAGGAAGCCTTTCCCATCATAGCGGTCATATGGGAAAGGAGAGAACTTGGCAAACTTCTCGGCAAAGCGCTGGCGGCTTGGCCGGGGATCAGGCGGGAAGCGATGCTTCACTGGATCATCCGGTGGGACCTCTATCAGTTCGTATTCTCTGCTACCCATCCCAATAATGACACCCGTGTTGATCTGAGCTTCCTCGCTCAGTCCATGCACTATAGCGGAACACATCTCAAACTTCTTCTCTCCAGGATGATGCACTTCCATCTCCTCGGAAATAGAGCCGGGGGTACCGGCAGATTTACGTGCCATATCGACACAGGCCATATCGATAGCCACAGGGTCTTTGCTGGCAAAAACGCCGAGATGGGGAGTCAGGGGCATATCGGCATAATTGACACAGTCACAACGCGGGGATACGTCAATAGCCATATTGATAAACCCAACTTTATCCTTTCCTACCGCCTTGATTGCGCCAAGGCAGGCATCAGCAATCGCCGCATCGGTCACTTCGTAATTCAATCCCGGGAATTCAAAGATCCCGCGTGGAGCCATCACACCAATACACCCAAGACAACTGGTACACTTCTCTCGATCCCAGAGAATGGAATTCTCAGTTACCTTAAAGAGGTTATAAGGACAGCAATCTTCGAGGAGTTGCCAATCGGGATCCTGTTTCCCCTTACAGTTTTCTGGATGAAAAACCGCGGCATTACCAATACTATAATGGGGATGTCCGCCGAGATGGACATTGTGCTTTCCGCGCTTAGACTGGGCCCCAATCCCCAAATTCTTGATAGCTCCACCAATCACCCCTAAAGGATGCCCTTTAAAGTGAGTAAGAGCAATCAGGACATCCGCCGCTGCGATAGCCTGGGCAATATAGGCTTCTTTTAAGACATAGCCCTCCGGGAGGTCTACCCGGTAGTCACTGGTGCCTAAAAACCCATCGGCTACAATAAATGGACAGCCTAAGGCTGCCGACGTATATCCGTTCCGTTCGGCAGTCACCAGGAGATCGAGTTCTGTAGAACGGGAGGAAAAAGGAGAATAGGTGAGAGTCGTGGTATCACAGACGAAAGGTCGTCCCCCCAGGCTTTTGATCTTGTCTGCTAGCGCTCGGGCATATACTGGTCGAAGATAGGCGGTGTTGTTCCACTCACCACAATGCACCTTGATAGCCACCATATCTCCCGGTTTGATCAGCTCATCCAGTCCAGCCGCCTCAAACACCGTGAGCATTTTTATAACCAGACTGGTTTGGGGGGATTCGCTCCGCCCATCCATATAGTACACTTTTGAACCCATAAAAACCTCCTTCCCTCCTGGTCTAAAATCATCTAGCCAGTACGCTGAAAAATGTTCAACAAAAACTGGGTGAACTGCTACCCTCTGTCCATTGCTAATACTGTACTGGGAATGCCTCTAGTTTGTCAACTTTTTTCCTGAGAGGCCCTCAATTTCCCGGGAACTTCTCTGAGCATTCCCCTTTCAGATTTTGCCCCAGCCGAGGGCGTAATAATGCGCATATACCTCCTCGCAACGTTTCTGGAGCTGTTGTGGGTCCCTATATTCCTGCCCAAAACGGCTCATGTGCAGGTCCTGAATCTCAAGGGAGGCTTTGCCATCAAGAATAAGTTCGGTCAAAAGTTTCCCAGTCACCGGAGCAGCAGAGATCCCTGTAACACAGCAGCCGGTGGCAATATAAAACCCTTTCAGATTGGGAACATCGCCCAGCAAAAAATTCCCATCCGGGGTGAGGGTGGGAAGCCCCCGGCGTTCTCTGACAATAAAAGCCTGCCGGAGAATGGGAATATAAGGCTGGACCGCCTGGATAAAATCCTGCAGAATCGTGATATCTCCAGTCAGGTGGGAAATTTCAAAAGCTGGTGGGAGGGTTTCCATCTCATAACTTGTTGGATAAGCCTCAAAGCCCCCTATCAACAATCCCCCCTCTTCCTGCCGAACATAACAACTGAGATCGGGAATCCGGAGTACCGGCTGCCGAGGGGTCACGCCAGGTAAAGGAGCAGTAATACAATACTGGTGCCGGATCGGAGTAACCGGAATCCAGAGGCCCACCTCTTCTCCCAACAGTTTGGCCCAGGCACCAGCGGCATCAATAATTACCGGTGCCCGTATCTCACCTTTATCCGTGACAACAGTATGCTCTCCTTTGTCTCCAGGTTGGATCCTTTTTGCCGGGGTATGCGTGTAGATCTTGACCCCGAGTCGATGCGCGGCGGTTGCCAGGCCTACAGCGGCTGAGTAAGGATTTACAAACCCATCCCGTGGGGCAAAGGTGATGGCTTTGACGGCAGCAGGCTCTAAGATCGGAAGCAATCTTTTTGCCTGGTCGGGAGGGAGAAAATCGATTTCGATACCCAGTTTCTTTCCCAGAGCGATATTATCTTCCATTTCCGCTACTCGTGCCTTATGGAGCGCAATCTTGAGGCTACCGACCTGTTGGAAACCAGCCGAGTACCCAATTTCTTCCTCAAAATGTTCAAAGAATTCCAGGCTATAGGTAAGAGCTCTGGTCAGCAACTCGGTAGAACGGAGCTGTGGAACCAGACCGGCAGCCATGGGCGTGGTACCGGAGGCGATCGCATGCTTTTCGAGTAACACGATATCCTTTTGCCCCCGTTTGGCCAGATGATACGCGATACTGCATCCAAAGATTCCGCCGCCAATGATGATTATCGCTGCTTCTTTCTGCATACGACTTCCTCCTGAGAGAGTAACCGCTTCTTGAAATTATCTTTTAACTTTTGTCTTCCGTCAACTCATGTTTTGGTGAACGCTGAAATTCCACCATAAGATTTTGCCCTCTCGCTGGATTTCCATGTGTATCGCTGGAGGTGAGCATGGGTATTCCTTATAACCCCTTCCCGGACGATGATATGACAACCCTGCACTACGCTTCGGAAGCGCAGCGCAAGGAAGTCCATTTGCCCCCTTGGACCCCTCTCCATTACCGTCGTTTCCTTAGGCTGGAATTTCAGTTTCTGAACGATGGAGTTTTAAGGCACGATATCTCTCACAGAATCGACGATATGAGTTGGTCTATAGGGGTAGCGCTCGATGTCCTCACATCGTGTGACACCACTCAGTACCAAAATTGTTTCCATCCCACTTTCAATCCCGGCTACAATATCTGTATCCATCCGATCCCCAATCATCACCGTATCTTCTGAATGCACCCCAAGTTGCCGAAGAGCGGAACACATCATCAAAGGATTGGGTTTACCAACAAAATAAGGCTTTACATCAGTGGCAGCAGTAATTAAGGCCGCCACTGCTCCGCAGGCCGGTTCTATTCCACGTTCCCCAGGACCTACCACATCAGGATTGGTCGCAATAAAACGAGCTCCCCCAGCAACGAGACGCACGGCAGTGGTAATACGCTCAAAGCTATAGGAGACGGTCTCCCCAAGAACCACATATTCAGGGGCATGCTCGGTCAAAATATACCCCATTTCATGCAGAGCCGTAGTCAAGCCAGATTCGCCGATAACATAGGCGGAACTATTCGGGCGTTGCTGTTGGAGAAACCAGGCGGTAGCCAGTGCTGAGGTAAAATGGATTCGGCAGGGATCTCCAACCCCATAGCGCGGAGTCTGGCCTGTTGATCCCGCGGTGTAAAACGGGAATTATTGGTTAGTATTAAAAATGGCGTCTCTTCGGTGTGGAGCCGTTTGAGAAACTCCGAAGCGCCAGGAATAACCCTACTCCCCCTGACCAATACCCCATCCATGTCGATCAGATAAGCTTTCGGCATCCGTCTATATCCCCCTTTTCATTAAGTAACCATCCCATAGGGAAAATAATGGAGTAAGAAACAAATGTCAAGTTATCTGCGCAGACTCCTTTCTTTTCTCCTTTTTCTCTGCCATAATCTAATTGGTCTGAAAAAAAATATAATATTGGCTGTTTAAAACAAAAAAAAGAGGAATAAAATGGTATGGCTAAACAGACTAATCGGCGGGATAAGATGATCGCCTCCTCATGGCAGAAAGGAGAGGATATTCGTCTTCACTCTCCTCACTCCCAGCGGAAGCGACCATTCTCCCGCGATTCTGGAATTCAGGTGAAGAGAATGCTGGCAATGTTAATCCAGTTAGACCGAGAGAGTTATCTTCCTCTTTACGAGCAGATCAAACGTCGCATACGAACCCTGGTGGAGTCAAATGTTCTCCCGCCAGGAACCCTCCTGCCCGCTACACGACTCCTCGCAAAAGAGCTGCAGGTCAATCGGACCACGGTGACCGCTGCTTACGAAGAGCTCATTGCAGAAGGTATTTTAGAGGCCCATGTCGGACGAGGAACTTTTGTCGCCCCTCGTCCCTCAGAAACACCTCTTGCTCCAGCACTACCAAAAAAATCAGCTCCTGTCCTCAATTGGACTGGACTGTTTTCTAAGGGAATCAAAGGTGTGGATAATACCTTAGAAAAAGAATTACAGCGCTATCGACATCAGCAGGGCTTGATTTCCTTTGCGGGACGGGTACCCGATAGCAAGTTGTTTCCTATTGATCAATTCCGGCAGGTAATCAATGTCGTACTGCGCGAAGAGGGGAGGACCCTTCTTCAGTATAATCCCGTGGATGGATACCCTCCTTTGAAGCGTTATCTGGTCTTGATGCTCCTGCAGAGAGGCATTGAGGTCAAGGAAGAAGAGATTCTCATTGTCAATGGTTCGCAACAGGCGCTCGATCTCGTGGCCCGAGTCCTGATAGATCCAGGAGATACGGTAATAGTAGAGGGGCCAAGCTATCCAGGAGCTTTGAACATCTTCCGCAGTTTACAGGCAGAAATAGTTGCGGTTCCGGTTAGCGAAGATGGACTGGATCGCCAGGTGTTGACTCAGACTCTCCAGCGTTCCCGACCAAAGTGTCTCTATACGATGCCAACCTTTCACAATCCAACTGGATTGACCTTGAGTCTGGAGGGACGGAGAGAACTGCTCACGCTCTCTGAAACTTTTAAGTTTCCTATCATCGAGGATGATGTAGACAGCGATCTCCGCTATACCGGAACCCCTCTCTTACCCTTACGAGCCCTGGGTGGAGAGCGAGTGGTTTACATCGGGACCTTCTCCAAGATTCTTTTTCCGGGACTCCGACTGGGCTGGGTCGTCGCTCCGCTCCCTTTGATGGAACGGCTCTTGCTCACCAAACAGTTAGCCGATCTGCAGACAAGCGCTTTACTCCAGGCAGCAATCTATCGCTTTTGTCAGAAGCGGTTTCTGGAACAGCACATGCGCAGGGTTATTGAAGAATATGGAAAACGGCGCTCCATTCTCCTGGAAAGCCTGCAACGGTATATGCCAGCGGGAATACAGTGGACTGAGCCTGCCGGTGGCCTCTCCCTCCTTTTGCGGTTGCCTCCTCATCTGGATAGTCATCTCCTCCTTCCAAAAGCGGTAGAACGAGGGGTACTTTACACTCCCATATCTTCATTTTATGCAGATGGGCAGGGACGAAATGAAATTCGATTGAGTTTTTCGAGTATAGAAGAAGCGGAGATCAAGAAGGGTATCCAGATATTAGGAAAGCTCTTTACCGAGGTATTACATGGAATGCCTGTCGAACAAATCTCACCGCACCTGCCGGGTGCTCTGTTGCCTGTAGTATGATCATTTTGTAAAGACTCCCTGACCGTTTCGTCCTTGGCAGAGGAGAGAGGTCAGGGAGTAATGTAGCTTGCATAAACTGACAGAAAGGAGTAAGGTAATGGAAGTTGGAACGCTAAAACTGAAAACGGGATTGGCTGAAATGCTGAAAGGTGGCGTGATCATGGATGTTACTACCGCCGACCAGGCCAAGATTGCTGAAGATGCCGGAGCAGTAGCGGTGATGGCCCTGGAGCGGGTACCGGCAGACATTCGCGCCCAGGGGGGTGTGGCACGTATGGCCAGCATCCGAAAGATCCGTGAGATCATGGAGGCGGTTTCTATTCCGGTCATGGCCAAAGTGCGTATTGGACATTTCGCAGAAGCCCAGATGCTCGAAGCGCTGGGAGTCGATTACATTGACGAAAGCGAAGTACTGACGCCGGCTGATGAATCCTTTCATATTGACAAGTTTGCTTTTACTGTTCCTTTTGTCTGTGGCGCTCGAGATCTGAGCGAGGCACTACGCCGAATTGGTGAAGGGGCGGCGATGATTCGTACCAAAGGAGAAGCCGGTTCGGGAAATATCGTGGAGGCGGTACGGCACATGCGCCGTGTGCAGAGCCACATCCGCAAATTAACCACCTTACGGCCGGAAGAGCTGATGACGGAGGCGAAGGACATGGGGGCTCCCTATACATTGGTAAAACTCGTAGCAGAAACCGGGAGACTTCCGGTACCGAACTTTGCTGCCGGAGGGATCGCCACTCCAGCAGATGCTTCGTTGATGATGCAACTGGGTGCTGAAGCAGTGTTTGTAGGCTCGGGTATCTTTAAGTCTGAAGATCCGCCAGCACGAGCGCGAGCCATTGTTCTGGCCACCACGCACTATCAAGATCCGGAGATGTTGATTAAAGTTTCGGAGGAGCTGGGAGAAGCTATGCCTGGTATTGAAATGAGCACCCTGGCTGCAACGGAGTTGCTACAGAGGAGGGGGGTCTGATGCAAGTGGGAGTGTTAGCCCTTCAGGGAGACTTTTCCGCCCACCAGCAACGCCTGGAGGACTGTGGGGTAGCAGTGAGGCAGGTACGGAAACCGGAGCAGATGGAGGAGATAGACGGGCTGGTTATTCCAGGAGGAGAGAGTACCACCCTGTTGAAACTCCTGCACACTGGCCATTTTTTCCCTGCCTTTACCCGCTTTTGGGAAGCACAAAAGCCAATCTTTGGCACCTGTGCCGGCCTCATTCTCCTGGCCAAAGAGGTCACCAATCCCGCGCAGTTTTCTTTTGGGTTTATAAATATTGCCACCGAACGAAATGCCTATGGCCGGCAGCGGGAGAGTTTTGAAACTATTGGTGAAGTTACACTGCACGGGAAAGCGGAACCCTTGCCAATGGTCTTTATCCGCGCCCCCCGTATTACCAGACTCGGTGAGGGGGTCACCGTACTGGGGAGGTATAACCAGGAACCGGTGCTGGCTCGGCAGGGATCGGTACTGGTGGCTACCTTTCATCCTGAACTGACCGAGAAGGATACGATCCATCGCTATTTTCTACACATGGTTGCAGAAAGGGGAAACTCGTGTTTATAAGAAGCCCGGAACGAAGGTTGATGGAGCAGGAAACGATCCATAAACAGGTCATTCGTACCGTCTGTCCCCACGATTGTCCAGATGCCTGTTCTATTCTGGCTACCGTAGAGGGAGGTCGTGTAGTTCGTACAGTTGGTGATCCTGATCATCCCTTCACCCGGGGCTTTCTCTGTGGGAAGGTGACTCACTACCCGGAGCGTGTCCACTCTCCGAAACGAATCCGGACTCCCCTGCGTCGAAGAGGACAAAAAGGCGAAGGACATTTCATCCCTATCACCTGGGATGAAGCTCTGGATGAGATTAGCGATCGCTGGCAAACACTTATCGCGCGCTATAGTGGTGAAGCAATAGCTGGCTATGCCTACAGCGCTCATCAGGGGCTGGTGAATCGCCACCTTACCCGTGCCCTCTTCCATGCGCTGGGTGCCACGCGGGTACATGCGGCGGCGGTGTGCGATGCGTGTTGTGATGAGGCCTGGGAATTAACCGTTGGAGCAGCCGGAGGTACAGACCCTGAACGGGTGCAAGACTCTGATCTGATCCTTTGTTGGGGAGCGAATCTGGACAGCACCAATGTCCATCTGATTCCGTTTATTGACATGGCCAGGAGTCGTGGAGCCAAACTCATCGTAATCGATGTCTGGCGTACCCGTACGGCGCGCCGATCGGATTGGTTTATCCCCATTCGAGTCGGTACTGATACTGCGCTTGCGCTGGGTATGGCTCATGTGCTGGATCGAGAACATCTGCTCGACCGAGACTATATTGATCGCCTGGTGGTGGGATATGATCGGTGGGCTCAGGAGATATTACCTCGTTATACACCCAAAACTGTAGAAGAAATCACTGGTGTACCCGCACCGGAAGTCGAGGACCTGGCTCTGGCTTATGGAAAAGCCCATGCTCCTTTTATTCGTTTAGGAATGGGACTTTCCCGACATGCGGGTGGTGGGATGGCTATCCGGACCATTGCCTGCTTACCTGCTCTGGTTGGTGCCTGGAAACGTCCCGGTGGAGGAGCCTTACTTTCTACCGGAGGAAGTTATAATTTCAATTTCCAGCACGTCCGCCGACCCGATCTGGAAGCTTCCCCTCGCCGTACCCTCAACATGGTGCGTTTTGGACGATCCCTTCTCGAATGGAAAGACCCGCCGTTGATGGCTCTTTTTATCCAGAGCAACAACCCGGCAGTCACCTGTCCAGAACAATCCCTGGTCCGGCAAGGACTGGCTCGGGAAGACCTTTTTACCGTCGTGCATGATACATTCCTAACCGATACCGCATGTTATGCGGATATAGTGTTACCGGCCTGTACCTCCTTTGAGTCTGAGGATCTCTACCGCGGTTATGGGACTTATTACCTTCAGTATGGGGCACAAGTATTACCACCTCAGGGAGAAGCCTGGCCAAATTATCGGGTGGTGACCGAACTGGCCAGACGCCTTGGTTTAGCTGATCCCGTATTTCAACGATCTCCGCGAGAGCATATGGCCGCTCTATTAGATGTGGAGGATGGTCCAACCGCCGGGTTATCCCTGATGGAATTGCTCGATGGTCATCCACGTCGTTTACGGGTACCTTATTTAGGGCATACCTTTGATCAGTACTTTCCTACTCCTACTGGAAAGCTTCAGCTTGAGTGTCCGGAGCTCACGGCTCGTGGCTTGCCTGCTCTCCCGGATTACCAGCCAGACTCAACCGCCACCAAGGCTAGCTATCCATTGCGTTTGGTTACTGCTCCCGGTCATCGCTTACATCATTCCAGTTTTATAGGAGTAGAATCCCTGGTCCAGGCAGATGGCGGCCCATGGGTCTATCTTAATCCAGAGGATGCGGCAAGCCGACATATTCACCAGGGTGCAGCAGTAGAGCTCTTCAACGATCAGGGAGTTGCAGGTCTCTATGCCAGGATTTCCCCTGATGTTCCGGCTGGGGTAGTAGTGGTGGAAGGTCAACGCCCTCGAGCTCACTATCTTTCTGGAGGACCTCTAAATAGTCTTTGTGCCAGTCGTTATGCTGATTTTGGAGCGGGAGCGACGTATCAAAGTACCTGGCTAGAGGTGCGGCCTCTACAGGGTTTTGCTCCTCATCCTAAAGCGAGTCGTTCTGCTGGGAATGGGAAAAAATAAAACACACTGGTAAAGCCTCCTCTGGGAGCGCGGGTGTTTTACCGCTTCGCCTGAGCGCCTCCACTGAGCTCCGCACAGGCCACTGCTGGCCAGAGGCCAGCGCTCCCAAGTAAGTATCACTAAGAACTTTTCACAAAAGCCAGAGGTAGGGTGGGCTCCCCCCACCAACACAGCCAGAGGTATTCTTGGTGGGCACAGCCCACCCTACATTTTTATGGCGGTGAAGAGTGCAAGAAATTTAGTCATAGTTACTCAGGACAGGCTTATTCCCATTGTTCTGGGCAATTCCAGAGCTCTCTTATGCCCTATCGATTCATCTGTTTTCCAAATTCGGAGAACATACATTCCATAAGGGCCATTGCATCTGCCATGGAGAGCTGATTTTGAGGAGTGCTCAAGAGGCGTTGACACCTCTCGGGCTCGATACCCTGCCCACTACCGGGTTCGCGCGGGTAGTTCCACCGGTGTCTCCTATCAGCGAAGCGAGATAGAGTTGCCATTCTTGCACGCTGAGTGTCCTTTCGACATTAGCATCGGCTAGTTTGAAACCGACCAGTGCATATCTATCTGGACCTATCTCCGCTTTGTGCAAAGTAAGAGTCTGATATACACCATTCTTGGGAGTCAGCTTTACGATATGGTCCTTATTGGATGCATCAGGGGATTTGTAGGAATGGAAGTCATGACCTAGAAACTCCAATCCGCAGATAAAATCCCCCAAAGTTATCGTTTCTTCCAGACCGAGCAGTGGCTGCTTCGCATCTTCCGGGTTTATGGTCTTCTCAACCAGTATCTGGTTACATTGAGCCTTATGAATTTCCTCTACCCGAGCAGTGGCTGCGTCTACATAAGAGGCCTACACCGGCTCTGTCAGAGGAGTCCCGCCGGAAATCTCCTGCAGGGTTGTCTGGATCTGTTGCAGTCTATGTTCATCTTCCGGTATCTGGGCTAGAAACTCGGTGAACTCAGCCAGGGCCTGGGTAGCAATCTGTGATTGTTTGAGGTGATAGGCGGTATAGAGGGGTTGCATCTTGTTTCTGCCCAGACGGGGTTCCAGTTGCTGGGTTACCTCCCGATAGAAAACAGGCAAGGCCTTGAGATCGGTTAAGGTCCCCTGAAACTGGGAAAGTTTCGTCATAGACTCCTGGAGGAGAACGTTCACAATTTCTTGGCGCTGATTTTCGATGATCTCCTGTTGCCTGCGTTGTTCCTCGTTATTCAGGTTGCGCAAAGCAGGATCGTGAGCCATCCGATCCAGTTCATCGAGAGTTTCTGGGGTGACCGGTAACTCGGTTAGGCGTTTTTGCTGGGCTTCAGCGGTGAGTATGGCTGTATAGTATGCGGTCAAGGGAGCTTGAAAACTCGGCATCTTCATACCGATTTCCTTAGCTTAAACTTTCTAAGGCCATAACACAATCGATTTCTATCATCCCACTATCCCCTGTTTGGGACAGGCTTCTTTGGAAGGCCAAATCATCTGCCCTTACGCAGAGCCAAAACCATACTTACCATCTCCTATATTAAAGCCTACTCTCCCAGCAACCGACTCCGTTTGATTCTCGGGCCATAGGTGAGACCAAACCGGCTCATAGCTATTGTGGTAATCGACTTGACCACCTCCTCCGGTGAATCGGTGACCAGAAAACGCTCTATATCAACCGAGTCAATAGTCTTCCCTGCCAGGAGCCGGCTTGTCATAAACTCGATCAGCGGCTGCCAGAAGTCTTTCCCCATCAGCACGAGGGGAAAATCCTGGATTTTCTGCGTCTGGATGAGTGTAGCTGTTTCGAAGAGTTCATCGAGGGTCCCAAAACCTCCGGGCATCACAATGAAGGCATAGGAGTATTTCACCAGCATCAGCTTACGGATATAGAAATGCCGAAAGGTGATCCAGCGATCGAGATACGGATTGGGATGCTGCTCCTTTGGTAACTCGATGTTGCAGCCCACAGAGTATCCCCCCACTTCTTTTGCGCCACGATTTGCCGCTTCCATAATGCCTGGCCCCCCACCAGTCATTACAGTAAATCCAGCTTTAGCCAGCCGAGCACCGACTTCGCGCGCAAGTCTATAATACCGATGATCTTCTGCAAATCGGGCAGAACCAAACACGGTGACGCAGGGACCAACAAAATGGAGAGCACGAAAACCTCGCAAAAGCTCAAAGAAGATCCGTATGGCTCGACCCAACTCAAATGGACGCGATTGCGGTCCTTGCAAAAAACGAATAATCTCTGGTTCTGTGGCCCCACCTTCCCAAATGGTCTCAGAGGAAGGAACAGGTTGCTGGGTAATAGGCCGAGCTTGAGAGGAGTCCTTCATCGCTTTTGATCCGGATCGGCTAGAGCTATACTCATCCCTGTATCCACTCCACACTTCATAACCATAACACCTTGCTCCGCATTCAGGGGATCAAGGACTAGTAAGTCTGATATCTTCATAAGTCATCATGAGACAAGGAGGAATAGATGAGTCTGACCTGGTAAAGATTCCCTCTCTCCTGATGAACTACCTGATCCGATGTGGCTCAAGTTTGTCCCAATGGAAGGCTACCCCATGACCAGGTCGATCCGGAGCAATGGCTTCGCCATTTTCGATGCGCAAGGGATGAGTCAGATATTTTTCCAGACCAAACCCATGCCCTTCCAGATAGGAAGCATTAGACACCGCAGCCAGTGTATGCACGTGGAGATCATGCACCCCGTGCGAGGTGACAGGTAAGTTATGAGCTTCGGCGAGTCTGGCCACCTTCATCCAGACACTGATACCGCCGCAATTCGATAAATCCGGTTCTGGGAAAGAGACCGCTCCTGCCGTAATAAAATGCTGAAACTCATAGAAGGTATGAAAATTTTCTCCAGTAGCAATAGGCAGAGCCCCCTCTTTGGCGATACGCACATGCCCGGTAATATCATCGGGAATAGTGGGCTCTTCTAGCCAGTAAATATCAAAATCTGCCAGAGCTCGAGAAGCCTTGATGGCCTGATCTACACTCCACCCCATGTTTGCATCCACCATCAATGGAACATCCGGACCAATCAACTCCCGGATTGCTGCTACCCGCTCCAGGTCCTCAGAGAGCTGAGGACGTCCCACTTTCATTTTGATGGCTCCATAGCCAGCGGCGAGAAATCTCTGGGTTTGTTCCCGAAGAGTATCAAGGGAAAAGTAGAGATCGATACCACCGGCATAGACTTTTACTCGTGGAGAGTGTCCTCCTAACAGGCGCCAGAGGGGTTCCCGCTGTCTTTTTCCGCTCAGATCCCAGAGCGCAATATCTATGGCCGAGATAGCAAAAGAGGCACCTCCACCACGTCCGGCGTAATGGATACGCCACCACATTTTCCACCACAATTGTTCGATCCGTCTTGGATCTTGCCCCAGGAGCTCTGGCTTCAGATACGAATCAATCAAAGCATGGATAGCCAACCCGCCAGTTCCAGGGGTGTACGTATACCCTAAACCTTCCAGCCCTTCGTCATCTGTAAGACGCACAGTAATGCATTCAAAAGCAGACATTTCACCATGTGTGGAATCGGACAGGGGCATATCTAACGGTACCCTGTAAACGGCAGAATCAATCGCGGTAATTTTCATTAACTATATCCTTCACCCAGAGTAAGAGTTTGTTTCTTGTCCACCTCGTCTCGCCATATTGCCAAATTAAACGGTGTCTGTCAACCTGAATTGTCAGCTTGTATGTCTCAAGTGAGTAGGAGCAGGAAAAATCAGTGGAACAGGGATTGATGCTGGTGTTGGGTTGCGCTGAGCGCTTCAGGGCGATAGAAAGTATCGTAGAAATCTTGGTCTAGGTGATGGGCTTGGTAAGCCAGTATGGTACGGAACGGGCCGCTATTTGGAGGGAAACGTCCATAACGACGGTACAAGTAATCACAGTGCGCGATAGTAGCTGCGATGGCTTTGTCGGAGTATCGTGGAATGCCCGCCTGTACCTTCGCTCCATTCTTCCAGCCTGTAGTCCGCCCACCATCGCGGAAGGTCCCTTTTTCTTGAGCAAACTTATACTCCACAAAAGCCAACACGGCCTCCTCCATATTTCGGTAGTAGGGGGGGCAAAAGGGTTTGATGAGCACTTCACTATTCCGTTCCAGTCCCACGGCTGTAGGTACAGAGATATCCTTCCTGAGGATCCTGAGTAGTCCCTTCATCACTGGACCGACACCCGGAGTACGCGAGAACCTGAGTGTTTCCATACGAAAGCCGAGAGTCTGGAACCAGATAAACGGGTGGGCAGCGAAGTGGGGAAATCCTCCTAATCCCAGCGCCTGGCTCATCAGGGCCAGGTTCTGCAACATCCCTCCCTGTTCGATGGCTGCAAATTCGTAGAGCCAGGTTTCCACGAATCCCACCGTTGCAAAGCGACCTTCATGAGGATCATCATGTAGATGCCCCCCTCGGGAGCGAGCAAATCGGGCAATACCTGCCGGTTGGAAACGGTGGCGTTCATCCACAATAAAATAGGCAAACTCATCATCAAAGGCGGAGAGCACAATATTGATATAGAGAGCGGTGAGTTCGTTCACTGGCAGAAAATAGGTCGTGCCCGGGAGGTTGGTTGACCACTTGTTAAAGGTAGGGGTAAATGGCACCTGGCGGGGCACCTCTAGCCTCTGATTGGCGATGGGCACACGGCTCTTTGCATAGAGATCGACAAATTGGTGGTCCCGAGCCGCTTGCACCAGTTCAGCAATTTCCGTACGTGGATAATCCTGCGGTCGTTTGAGCATCCACACTCCTTGATCATTGATCACAAAGAGGATGACGGCATGTATGGCATCACCACTGGCTACAGTCCGGCCGATGAAGTGCGTCATGATGTTACCGCTCCCGGCCTCTGGTACGTTTCCGGTCTGATAGGGTAATTCAGCTAACGCATAACCGGTAATACCGCATGCAGCAAAAGCCAGCGCAGCCTCTTCTTCTAGACTAAGCGGTTGCGGACTCTGTACGCTGGTATAGGCGAGCGGTCCTCCATTCAGGTGCATCCCTTTGCCGAAGCGACGTGAGCGGCGTTCAATCAACGCGTCTAGTAGAGGATAATAAGCTAATTGACCGATCAGATCCTTGGTAAATCTGGAAAGACTCATTCTCTTTACCTTTCCTTATATAGAACAACGTCACTAGCGATGATGTCAGTTAAAGGCTTATGATTTGTCCAGGGTATTTGGTGTGGATGGGAGAAACCACGCCACAACCACGGCGATGAGAGGCAGGATCATCAATATTTCCATCGCTCGCTCGAGTCCAATGACATCCGCCAGCTTGCCGAGACCAGTGATCGCTATACCGGCAATCCCCCAGCTAAAGCCCATTACAAGACTGGAAGCTGTACCAGCTCTCCCTGGCATCAGCTCCTGAGCAAACGCCACTACTACTGGATTTGTCGCTTTGACCGTCAATCCGACTAAGGCAAGGAATAGTAAGGCCAGTCCTCCGGTAGTCTGAAAAAACCCGAACAGAAAAGGAGCAACACAGAAGCTGGAGAGGATAATAATATTTCGTCTTCCCCACCGATCAGACGATATTCCTCCACAAAAACTCCCAATGGCTCCGGTCAGAGAGAAGACCGTCAACGCCAGTCCTCCCGTAAAAAGCGACCCCCCCTGGCTGGTAAGGAGTAGCGGGAGAAAGGTACTCATTCCTTGCTGCACCAGCGAACGAAGGATCACTAACAGGGACAGAAGAGTAAGAGATTTCCATTGAGGAAGAAAGGCTTCCATAATCTTTGCCACCTGCTTCCCTGTGGTGCCACGGTGTTCTTTAGGGAAGGAGAACCAGAGGAAGAGTACGGTCAGTATACCGGGAATAGCGGCAAGAAAGGACCGTTCAAATCCAAACAACGATACTACACTAATAATGTAGAGTGGGCCTACAGCCATTCCCAGATTTCCCCCAAAAATAAAAATAGAAATAGCCAATCCTCTGCGGCCAGTCATCAGATTTCCTGCCGCGGAAACAGCCTGTGGATGAAACATGGCCGATCCTACACCGGCAAGTAAAACACAAAGCGCAGCCAGATAATAAGAGGGGACTACTCCCAGGAGGCTCATAAAGAGGATAGCGATTAAGGGGCCGCCGATGATAAAATATCGGCCAGGGACATGGTCTGAAATCAAGCCAGAAATAAGCTGCAGAAACGATCCGGTAAGGGAATAGAGCGAAGCCAAGGATGCAGCGAGGGTGAGTGATAATTGTAATTTACTGACCAGTAAGGGCAAAATAGGAGAAAGAAAACTCGAGGAGGCGTCATTAAAGAAGTGGGCAATATTCAGGAGCAAAACGTTACCAAGTGTTTTGGGATCTTTTTCCACCGGGGGAACGGAAGTACTCATTCCAGTCTTTCCTCCAAAAGGATCAGCGCAAGTCTGCGACAAGGCAACGGGTAAACCATCAACCTGTCTTAATATGTTTGGTTATGGCCATACAAACCTGCTGATCATGCTGAACGAAGCATCTCTGGTCTTCTGCGTCTGGAGACCTTACGGATTTTCGCTCGGAACGAAGAAACAGGGGCTGAAGAATCCACGAGCTCAGTATGGCAGAAGTTTACAACTTATACCCATTTGCCAGAGACATGTAGCATATCCGGTGTCACTCTGAGCAAAGCGAAGAGTCAACAACTGAGAGTCTTCGCGAAGTTTATCCTGAACAACGTGAAGAATGCACCATGCTCAAGGCAAATTGGTATTAGTCGAAGGACGAATCGCTATTACAGTCAATAATAGCTCCATAATACCGGAATGCTTGAAGAAGATCAACGAATACTCCTTGACAAATCCCTCGATTTCGTCTTATAAAAAGAATTACCATTATGCAAAGATCGCTGGAGGGTAAAAAATATGAGATCGAATAAGAGGAGATGTATCAGAAGATTTTTGATATGCTGAAGAGAATCGTCTATTATCCTAGGAAGGAGAGATCATGGTAGAGTTTGATCGGAGTGTACTTGGCAAGGAGTCGGCTCCTGTGACCTATGACGTAGAAAAAGGAGCCGTTCGCAAGTTTGCAGAAGCTATTGGTGACCCCAATCCAATTTATTACGATGAGGAAGCCGCGAAAAAAGCTGGTCTGGAAGGGATTATTGCCCCTCCAACGTTTCTATGCACCTTTTTGCCCAAGGAGCTACCAGATCTGAAGATGTCTTTTGGAAAGTATCGACTCAATGGTGGTAATGAGTACGAATACTTTAAACCGGTGAAGGCTGGAGATCGGATTACGGTCACCGCCAAATATGTGGATGTTCAGGAAAAGACTGGTCGCAGTTCTGGGACCATGGTCTTTATTATCACCGAAGTAACCTATAAAAATCAGCATGGTGAGGTGGTGGCAAAGGCCCGCAATACCGGTATACGACGTGGAGAATAATCCAAAGGAGGGATAGTATGGGGAAAAAACTGGAATACTGGGAAGATGTGAATGTCAATGATGAATTGCCTCCATTAGTCAAAAAGCCTACCACACGACAGCTTGTCCAATATGCCGGAGCTTCTGGAGATTTTTACGAAATTCATTATGACAAGGACTTTGCCCTTAAAGCTGGATTGCCCGGCGTAATTGTCCACGGTCTCCTGAGTGCTGGTTGGCTCGCTCAGTTCATGACCGATTGTCTTCCCCCTCTTGCTTTGCGGAAATTTGGCGTTAGTTATCGAGGGATGGCCAAACCAGGAGATACGATTACCTGTAAAGGGGTCGTGACAAATAAGTATGTAAAAGATGGTGAACATTACATAGAATGTGAAATTTATTCGGAGAATCAAGAGGGGCAAAAGACTACTATCGGTAATGCCACTGCTGTCTTACCGAGCAAAGGCTGAAAATTCTAAACAGAGAGAGAAGATCGAGGATAGAAGATTGCGGATGGGAAACATAATGAACCTTTGCTATCTGCACCCTTTTCTTCTCGATCTTCAGACGCTATCACAGTTCCGTGGCCTGGACAGACCAGAGTTTCCGCAAGGATAAGTTTTCTCTCCAAAGAAAGTAAAGACCGGCCAGGATAAATGGGAAGAAAAAGGCGGCATGCATAATGATGGCCACACTCAGGGCCAGGGCTTGGGGAACCTGAAAGATCGTAAAGCCTATCACGACCGCGGCATGATAGGTCCCAATAAAACCTGGTGAGGAGGGTACCGAGACTCCCAAAATTTGCACGACCAGGAAATAAAAGGGTGCATAAAGAGGGAGATAGAGGTCAAAGGCTTGTAAAATAAAAAAATTGATAAGGACTCCCAGCATCCACAACAGGAGAGATAAAACAACGATGGTAAGGAGATGTTTCCCCCTGCGCATGACCTGAAGTCCTACTGTAAAGGCCTGAAGCGTAGCAATAATTTTTTCAAGCCATCGTTCGGGGAGAAAGGCTAAACAGTATCGAAGAAAGCGGATGGTTTGGTCGGTGCGGGTTTTTAAAAACCACAAGCTGCCGATCAGGCCCATGCAGAGGAAAGCAGAGACATACCCTCCCACATGAAGACTGCTGATAAGGGCAGGATGCTTGATAGGGAAACGGACAAACAGCAAGAGAGAAGCCAGGATAAGCAGGATACATAAGAGATCCAGAATTCTCTCCACCACAATAGTGGCAAAACAGGTCATTTTGCTCACCTGCTCCTTTTGTCCAAGCAGATAGGCGCGTACCACTTCACCAATACGAGCGGGAAGAATCATGTTGGCCATAAATCCGATAGAAGTGGCAGAGAGCAGGTTCAGAATGGAGACCGATTTGACCGGTTCCAGAAGATATCGCCACCGCCAGGCGCGAATAAGCAGAGTCAAGAGAAGTAGAAGGACAGCGGGAATCAGGGGAAGATAGTGGGCAGATTGCAAAGCGGAGAGGAGTTGATGGAAATCGACTTGATAAATGATAAAGAAGATAAGTCCGGTGCTCAGGAGTATGCCGAGTAACCATTGCATCGTAAGGCCTCTCGGGTGGAGGATAAGCTCAAGTTATTTCATTGCGGGCTTCTCGTTTTATAGGTGACCTCATAGCGAGTATTTCTCTAAACAGGAGATTCTTCGCTTCGCTCAGCATGACATTGTGGGATTTACTCGCTATGAGTTCGGTAACTAAAGTATCTTTTCAGTATTAGCATACTTGCCTCTCTCCAGTCAAATTTTTCCTTACTCCTTATCCCTCCTGGAGTCTCCCCCTGGCTTTCTTCTGGATAGTTTAGTACAACCCGTCATCATTAAGTATCCAATAGTATGATCGGTTAGAATAGGGGTACTGGCCAAAGAATGACCGATTGGAGATGCTCTTTTATGATGAGTGGTATATTCTACCAATTTGCCAGAGAAATGGAGCATACCCTTGTATCACTCTGAGCAAAGTGAAGAGTCTAGAACCGAGATTCGTCGCGGAGTATACTCTTGAGCGAAGCGAAGAACTCAAAATAACCAGAATGCGTCATGCTCAAGACAAAATAACGAGAATGAAAAGTCTTCTACGGAACAATGTGGGGAACGGAGTCGAAGCGGCTTGACTTTGAGAGGGGTATTCTACTACTATGCTACAGAATTATAAAACCTCTTGTTTGATAGTGGAGGGATGTGAAACATCCCTGAGAGTGGTCCTTGTATAGCCTCAGAAAAAGGGTATTCATTCCCTATTCTGCCAGAGGAGGGAGAGACATGGTTCCTTTTAATGCCGAGAAGTTACAAGCGCTTATGGAAGAGGCTGGTGTAGATCTTGTCTTGGCCTCTACCCGTCACAATATTCGCTATCTCACCGGGGGGTATTATTTCCACTTTCACTCTCGTTTTACCCATGCCCGAGGCACTCAGTACCTCCCCTTTGTGGGAATTCCTCGTGGAGCAGTAGATCGTGCTTTTTATGTAGGCCGACGGGGTGAAGGGGAGGAGATGGACGAAAAAAAGGTATGGATCACCCAACGCTACCAGAGTGAAGGATCTGGCACACAACCAGCAGCTAAGAAAGCTGTAGAGGTAGTGAAAAGTTTAAACCTGGCTACAGGACGCCTTGCCATCGAGCAGTCTTCCCTGCCTGTCGATGCATACATGACGCTGCAGAAGGAACTTCCCCACGCGCATTTCGTTGATGCCACTCCTCTTCTTGATGAACTCCGGGCCATCAAGTCCCCCGGAGAGATAGAGCGCATGCGTACCGTTGCGGAGCGGGATATTGAGGCGATTGGGGTCACGCTGCTCTCCGGCTATGACGGGATCTCCACGCAAGAATTGTCTCAGCGGGTCGAACAGGAGATCAGCAAACGAGGTTTGCACTTTATTTATTCGTTTGTCTGTGCCGGACCGAGTTTTTATCGTGCTCCATCTCCGTATCGTACCTGGAAACAAGGACATGCTTTGCACATTGATGCCGGCGGATCTCTGAACGATTATCTTACCGATATCTGCCGTATGGGCTATTTGGGAACACCTTCTTCACTTGCCCAAGATCTGTTGCAAGCCTGTCGAGATCTCGAAAAAGCCGTTTTGCCGGTCTTACGCCCGGGTATAAAAGCCTCTGAAGTGCAACGGACTGCCGATCAGTTTTTGGAAAAGCATCCTCTCGGGAAATATGGGAAATTTATCGGTCATGGAATTGGCCTGGTGCATCACGAGCCTCCGGTGATCAATACGCAGGCGCACGCCCCTCTTGAAGCGGGAATGGTCATTTCCATTGAAATGGAGTTTCCACACCCGGAAGTGGGCCATGTTAAACTGGAGGATATTATTGCTATTACTCCTGAGGGCAATGAAATCCTGGGTAATCAAGGACACGATTGGTATATCCCTCAGTAATCGTCGACAGAACCGGGATTGTCCACAAGGTCGTATGCCCGGCGCTACAACAAAGACTCTGATTCCACCATCAGACAAGGGGAGGAAAGAGTGGCTCTCCTTCTTCCAGGCTCTTTACGTAATTCTTTGTCATTTCCTCCTCAAGGGGATGGAGCCTGGTAGTAGTGGGCTTACGACCTGTTTTTTTAGCTGGGGATCTTTCTTCAGTGGGTCCTTGTTTAACCCTCATCCTAAAATTACCAGTGAGAGTTTTTTCTCTTGCTGTACCAGCATGCCACAGGAAAGGAATCATTTCCCCCTAGAGTCTCTCAGGTCTAGAGCCAAGTTTTATAGCGGACCAAAAAGCTCTCGCTATCGAGACTAAAGGGTAGTCATCCCACATTAAGGGATAGAGCCCCTGAATAGCACTCTCTTCCCTGTTCTCCTATTTTAAAGTCGATGTATGGAATGGTATTATTTTTGCGGTAAATTTCTTGCTGTACGCACTGATCTTCACAATGTTATTCACCGCAGAGGACGGAGAGAATGCTGCATAGAGGAATAACCTTTGGCAAATAACCTCCTCTTTACAATGAGAAAGGCAGAGGAAGAACAGCAAAAAGGGGAGAAAATTATTACTGATATTTCTTCTACAGAGACTATAAAATCCTGAGACATATTCTTGTTCTCTCTTGAGATATTCTGCTGGCATTATTATTGCCTCCTCATACTAGAATACCAATGGTTATGATTTTACCTAAGGTGTATATTGCATAACACAGGAGGAACCCATGGGGCACATGTCAGGACAACAAAAGCAAAAACGAGCCCTTGCACGAAATACTACCCACCAAGCTCAAAATAAGGGAAGGCGTCAGATGTTGATCTGGTCCGGTACCGGCGTGCTTCTTGCTCTTGTGGGTGCTGGAGGATATGTTTTCTCTCTCTGGAAGGGAAATCGAGAAGAGAACTTCAGCGTTTCAGGGGGAGGTATTCTCGTAGATTATACTGACTATCAACTGCGTGAACAAGGGGCCGTTCTTTCACCGGCGCTCTTTCGGGGGAAGGTTGCGGAAGCGTATCAGGTCGCACAGGATATTCCAAAGGTACTGGATCAACTGTATTGTTACTGTCGGTGTCGGGAAAATTTTGGACACAAAAGTCTGCTCAGTTGTTACACTAACACACATGCCTCTACGTGAGGGATTTGCATGGATGAGGCGCTGTTAGCGTCTCGAATGTATAAAAAGGGGAATTCTGCCCCAGAAATTCAACGTGCGATCGACCGTATCTATGGCTAAGAGAGGGGAATAGCTGTATTACCCTCTTTAGAATTCCCCCTCTGTTCTGGCCTTGTTTGGCTGATGCAGATTCCGCGATTATTGAGCTACGCCGAGTCTCCAGCATCTCAAGGAAAAGATGACGGCCCAGGAATTTCAACTACTTGATTTGGAGGGAAATACCGTCAAAGTGAGTGCTTTTCAGGAAGAGTGTTGTTGGCCGATTCTTGGGCAAGTGAGGATAAGGCAAGAATCCTGCCTGAAGATTTGGTTTGGTTAATCTAGTCATTGGGGTTGGTTGTCTAGTGCATCATCATCTTCGACATTTCCAAAATGTCCCATCGTGTGGCCCATATTGTCCCACTTTGGGACAGTTTCAAGAGAAGGAATTCTTCTCTTGGCCGCTATGTCGATCGAGAGATCGCCAGAGAGTTGCTCCGAAGACCGGAAGCAACAAGGCTAGGAGGAGAAAAACGGGAAGTCGCTAT